>UMJX01006179.1_pt1 | contig 67813 bp, 70 predicted proteins | sample 1966131 | NCBI WGS metagenome assembly UMJX01 (sample SAMEA4836162, study PRJEB28245) | human gut metagenome | biome: gut microbiome; material: fecal sample | place: Denmark | collected 2008 | reverse complement strand
AAAAGATATAGATATTTGTTCATTTCCACTGAAATATTCCTCTACCATATCTATTAAAGATTCATTATCATCAATCATTAAAACATTAATTTTTTTCATACTACAATTCCTCCTTTATTCTTAAATTTAGTATATTACTTTTTCTAATTTTATACTAGAGTGAATTATGACAAGTTTTGTCGAAAAGTAAAAAAAGAGAAGTATTAGCCACAACTTCTCTAATTTTTTTTATACTGTTTCAATTATTTTTATTATATCTTCTATTTTTGAAGATATTGTGCCAATTAGGACACCATCTAGTTTATTGATATCAAGTATTTTTTTGATATTTTCTTTGTTAACACTTCCTCCATATAATATTTTGAAATCTATATTATCATATTTACTTAATACTTCATAAATATGGTTAATAACAATTTCTATTTCTTTTACTTCAGGTGCTTTACCAGTGCCTATTGCATATATTGGTTCATAAGCTATGATAATTTCTTTTTTTTCATTTAAATCATCGAGTCCTAAAATAGCATGACTTATTTGGTTATTTATTTTTACTAGGGTTTCATCATTGTTATGTTCACTTAATGTTTCACCGACACAAATAATTGGGGTTATTCCATGGTTTAAGCATTGTCTTGTTTTTTCATTGATTATTTCATCGGTTTCATGAAAAAGATTTCTTCTTTCACTGTGGCCGACTAAAGAGTATTTTGCTCCGATGCTATTAAGTTGAATGCTTGATACTTCGCCAGTGAAGGCTCCATTTAATTCGTTGCTGAGGTTTTGGCTACCTATATCATATTTGGTGTTTTTAATAAATGTTTCAATATATAGGTAACTGGGAATGATTATTATTTTGTTATCTGTTTTTACTTTGTTTATTCTTTCGATATATTCATTTACTAAATCGTAATTTAAATTCATTTTATGATTTAAGGCTATAATTTTAGTCATTTTCTTTAAACACTTCCTTTATGGTATCTACGAGTGGGATAACTATTTTTCTATTTTTTTTGATAGCTGTACGATATACTTCTAATACGGAAGTGGCAAATTTTTCTGATGAATATTTTTCGGCATCAATTCTGGCTTTTTTTCCTAGATTTTTAAGTAGTTCGCGGTCTTGATATAGTTTAGTGATGGCCTCGATGTATTCTTCTAAATTGTTAAATATTATTCCATCAACATTGTTCATTATGGTGCCTGTAAAGCTTTCATCGTTGATGCAGACAACAGGTAATCCTGCGGCCATGGCTTCGATAACTGTTAAGCCTTGTGTTTCTGTTACTGAGGCTGTGGCAAATATATCGGCAATAAGGTAATATTCACTGATGCTATCCCATGGTACTTTTCCTGTAAATATGACATTTTTGCCGAGTTTCCTTTTATAAACATATTCTTTGTAATATCCCATATCCGGACCATCGCCTATAATTAGTAACTTAATTTTTTTGCTTAGTTTTATTAGTTTCTCCATTCCATTGAGAAGTAAATCAATGTTTTTTTCAGTGCCAATTCTTCCTACAAATAATATAACGAAATCATCTTTTGCTATACCTAAACTATTTCTTTTTTCTAAGATGTTTAAGTTTTTGTTGTTTTCTAGGTAAAATTTCTCTATTTCGATACCTGTTGGTATGACATAAACATTTCTATTTACTTTGTATTTTTCTTTAAATAATTCTTTGGTTTTTTCTGTTGGTACGATTAACTCAGATATTGTTTTATCGCAATAAAATAGTGTTAGGTATTCAACAATTTTTTTGCTAGTACCTACAAAATATCCTTTTGTTATATAATGGACATAGTCTTCGTACATGGTATGATATGTATGAACTAAGGGGATGTGAAATTGTTTTGCAATGATTCTGGCAAAGGTGCCTACTCCAAATTCTGTTTGGGAATGGATTACATCTAAGTGCCATTTCCTAATTTTATTCACGATTTTAACTGGATATATGCCTGTTAAACGGTAATCATAAATACCTACGGGAATTCCTGGTATTCTAATTACTTTTTCGTCTTCTTCATACTTATACTTCATATTTTCATTGTTAACTGTTACGATATAAACTGTATGTCCTTGTTTTTCTAAGGCTTTTTTTAACATAACTATACTGGTTGATACTCCATTAATGAATGGTGGATAAGTATCGGTAAATATTCCTATGCGCAAGGTTAATCACTTCCTTTTTTATAAAATGGAATTAGAATTCCTCCAAAAATCATGCCTATATAATATGTTACTACTCTCCAAATGAGCATGATTGATACTAGAACTGAGTTACTTAGGAAGTAGCCATAAAAGTGGAGAAAGCCATATTCTATTCCCCCACTTCCTCCTGGAATTGGTACGAATGAGCCAATTAGCATAACATAACTCACAGCGACAAGAGATGTTATATAATTAATATTAGAGGTAGATCCGATGCCTTTTATTAAGATAATAGGTACACTGTAAAGGAAAACTAAGGCCATGATGTTGACAATGATACCAATTAATACATATTTTTTGCTTTCTTTTAATATCATGGCATTTTCATAGAAACTGGTAATATAATCAGTAAATTTTTTCTTGGTTTTTTCTAGGTTTTTAATTATTTTTAATTTGGCTAAGAAGACAAGTAATTTATCAGCAATAAAACTACTTATTTTCTTACCAAAGCTGATAATGAATGAACCTAGCCAAACTAGAAAATTAATAATGAAGCCTAATGTTACTAAATTAGCCATGACATTGTTTTTAGGAAATAGTCCTGTTGCTCGGTTATAGATAACGGCGAAGAGACCTAATATGATTAAGGCTGTTTGGTATAGGATAAAGTTTTGTAAGACGATATTGGTTCCTATTCCATAAGGTATTCCTTCTTGATGTAAGTAATATATTTGGGAAGGTTGTCCGCCTGTGGCAAATGGGGTAATTCCATTAAAAAATTGGGTAATAAAGTTTAATTCAAATGCTTTTTTTAATTTATATTTTTGCTTGTTACATTTGGCCACGATATACAAGCTGATACCTAAGAAAAAACGATATAATACCATTAAGATAATGCCTATTAATAAATAGAATATGTTCATTTTTTGAATGTTGGCTATGACCTCGTTGAAGTCATCTTTCAAGGTGAAATATAATATGATAAAAATAACAATAAACATGATTATCATATTTAGGATATATTTAGTTTTACTATTTTTTTTGTTTTCTATATCTTCTTCATTTTTTATTATTTCTTTATTTTCCATCTTCAATAACACTTAATCCTGGTAATGTTTTACCTTCTAAGTATTCAAGTGTTGCTCCACCTCCTGTTGATACATGATAAAATTTGTTAGTATAACCTAATTTATTAACGGATGATGCTGAGTCTCCACCTCCAATTATGGTTTTTATATTGTTTTTGGTTAAGTATTCATAGATAGCTTTTGTCCCATGGCTAAATTTTTCTATTTCAAATACTCCCATTGGACCATTCATAATAACTCTTTTGGCATTTTGTAAATTGTATTCAAATAGTTTTATGGTTTCTCGGCCAATATCAAGGGCTATTTCATTATCTAAAATGCTATCTATGTTTTTGTTGGTAGCATGTGCTTCAGGGCTAATTTCTGTTGCAACAATGGCATCTACTGGTAATACTATTTTATTTTTATAGTTTATTAAGATATTCTTAGCATAGTCTAACGATTCTGTATCTATTAGGGATGAGCCAACATTATAACCTAAAGATGCTAAGAAGGTATAGGCCATTCCTCCGCCAATTAATAGTTTATCGCACTTAGTTATTAAGTTGTCAATTACTTTGATTTTATCGCTTACTTTTTTGCCTCCCATAATAACAATAAAAGGTTTTGTGTTTTCTTCTAAGAGGCTGTCTATTTTATTTAGTTCGTTTAAAACTAGAAATCCTACAGCACTTGGAAGTATTTTGGCGATGCCGACATTAGAGGCATGTGCTCTATGTAAGGTACCATAAGCATCATTGATAAATACTTCGCCTAAGGATGCCCAGTATGAAGCAAGATCCATATCACATGAGCTTTCTTTTTTTGAATTTAAATCTTCATATCTTGTATTTTCTATTAATAATATTTCTTTTTCTTTTAAGTTAGAAGCCATTTTGGTTAGTTCATCACTTCTAGTATCTTTGGAAAATAGAATATTTTTATGGAGTAATTTACCTAATCGAATGCTAACAGGATATAGAGAATTTTTTGCTTTATCGCTTTCTTTTTTGATTTTACCTAAATGAGATAAGATAATTATTTTGCAATTATTTTTAAGTAAATAATTAATTGTATCTAAACTCATTCTAATTCTGGTATCGTCTTCTATAATTCCGTCTTTGATGGGTACATTGTAATCACATCTTAATATTACTTTTTTACTACTTAAATCCATATCTGTTATACTACGCATGTGAATCATCTCTACTTTCTTATTTGATTATAGCATACTTTTTTATGATTTAAAATAATTATTATATTTATTTGACACTTTTAATGGTTAAATACTATTATTTGTTGTTTTTGCTATGCTGTTATAGTTCTTTAGATTGATTAAATGAATAGAAAAAAATAAGATAATAAATGAATCTTATTTTGTTATTGGTTTTGTATTTATCTATTTTTATTTTAAAATTTATACTGGTAAAAAAAATACCAATTTCTTTTAAAATTGATATTTTCTATACTTAATCCAAAACTATAAAAGTCTGGACAGATTTCCCAATGGTGCTGAAAATAGGACTTGAACCTACGACCTATCCCTTACGAGAGGATTGCTCTACCAACTGAGCTATTTCAGCTTAAAGGCCTAATCGATAGGCTTGCATACATCAACATATTTATTAGTTGGTATTATTTCTTCTAATTCTTTTATACTAAGTTCAATTGCCGAATTGCAACTACCACAGGCTGGGAAGACGGTATCATATTTTTTTAGGGATATGTCTAAGTAGATATCTGCTTCTTCTTTTAAACCAAAGGGACATATTCCTCCAACAGGATGTCCTGTATGAATTAAGGCTTCGTCTTTGTTTAGCATTCTTGGTTTAAAACCAAATGTATTTTTAAATTTAGCATTATCTAGTTTCATATTGCCCGCCATAAGGATAAGCATTATTTTATCTTCACCATTTTTTAAGGAAATGGTTTTGGCTATTCTTTCGGGTAATGTATTTAAGGCATTAGCTGCCTCTAAAACAGTGGCACTGCTTTCATTTAGTATAATTATATCTTTATCTTTGTTATATTTTTTTAAATGATTTTTTACACTTGTAATACTCATATTAACCTCTTATTTTTTAATAAGTTTTTTATTATTGGTACTATTATTTATTTTATCTAATTCATTTTTTATTTCGTCTTTGTGTTTTATAAAATATCTATTTAAATTAAAATATTCTTTGTCTTTATTGCAATAAGCAAGGGATGTTATGAAACCTTTGATATAATGAATATCTTTAGTTCTAGTAACATCGGTTAAGTAAACGCATCGATTGTTTTCAAAACCACTGCTGATGCTTTGAATTATGTTAGATGAACAGATAGGACAGTAATAGAAATAAAAACCCGTTCTTCCTTCATCATTGCTACTTTTGAAAACTACTTCATGATTACAATTATCTATATTTATTTCACCATTTAAAAACTTACTAGGATTAAATTTATTCATATAACACACCCTTTCTTAGAAAAAATAAAAATCCTTAACGGATGCTACTTACAAATATATATGGCGGAGTAGGAGAGATTTGAACTCTCGCACCAGTTTCCCAGTCTACACCCTTAGCAGGGGCGCCTCTTCAGCCTCTTGAGTACTACTCCATCTGCCACATTAATATTGTATATTAAAAGTAATTATTTGTCAAACATTTTTTTAAACATTTTAACATAGAATTCATTAGGTGAATTTATGAAAACAAGTATTTTAGGTATTAATATTAATTATATGCATGTTGGTCATGGTAAGAATTTGATTCTTTTACATGGTTGGGGGCTTTGTTTGGATTATTTTAATAATCTTATTAATGATTTGAAGGATAATTACTCTATTTATGCTATTGATTTACCCGGATTTGGTGAGAGTGAATTAAGAGAATCTTTTAATACTGCTGATTATAGTGAGATAGTTTTAGAATTTATTAAGCAATTCAAAATACAATCCCCTACTTTGCTTGGTCATTCTTTTGGTGGCAAGGTGATTATTGATCTTGTTACTAATAGGAAATATAATCCTGATAAGATAATTTTAATTGATTCAGCAGGAATAAATAAAAAGAAAAGTATTTATAAGAAGTATAAGATGTATAAGTATAAATTGTTAAAGAATTTAATAAAGAAATTTTATAATGAGAAAAGAGCTAATTATTTGCTTGATGATTTGAGGAGAAAATATGGTTCTAAGGATTATAATAATAGTAATGTTATTTTAAGAAATACTTTGGTAAAAGTGGTTAATGATAATTATATAGATAAACTTAGTTTAATAAAGTGTCCTACGATTTTGTTGTGGGGTGAATATGATACGGAAACTCCAATAAGTGATGGTATGATTATGAATAAGTATATTAAGGATTCGGCTTTGATTACTATTAAAAATGCAAACCATTTTCCTTTAAGTACTAATTATATGGAATGTTTATTGATTATTGATAGTTTTTTGAGGAGTTAGTTAAAAAAACACCTAGTTTTTTAGGTGCTCTTTTCATAAGATAATTTTTAGAATTATAACAGCATAGCAATAGTATATAATTTTAATGTTATTTATTTTAAGACATTGTAATAATTAGATTTGATTATTAGTCTGCTCATGTTCATTCTATTGGCTACGATATTACTAATATTTTGAATGTAATCTTCGCTTACTTCTTCGCTGTTGTTTATTATTTTGTTACCACTTGTTAAATAGGTTCCTTTGTTTGTTACCCAACTTCTGTTTTTGAAGAATGCTATTCCCTCACTATCACTGAAAATATCTTTTCCCATGAATAATCTTGAATCGTATTTTAAACCAAATAAGTTATATACGGTAGGTATTACATCAATAGACATGGCTACTTTATCCACTGTAGTCTTTTTTATTTTACTATTCCATATTATAAGGTTATTGCTATTTATTTCTACAACAGCATCTCTTTGATAGTTTGATAATTCATTAATTTCTTCTAGTTTTAATCCATATGGATAGTGATCGCAGAGTAAAACGATAACTGTATCATCTAATTTGCCTTTTTCTTCTAGTTTGTTAATTAATAGTTCTAGTGCTTTGTCTAATTCTATTTGAGTAGCAAGATAGGCTTTAACGGGCTCACTGTAAGGTAAATCTTTTACTTTTTCATAATGTTTTTTGCTCATTTTGTTGCCCCAGTTATATTCAAAATGTCCAGATACTGTCATGTAATACGTCATAAATTTATCATTATCAAGATAATCACTGGTAGTTTGTTCGATCATTTCAACATCACTTTCTGGCCACTGTTTACAATTAATGAGTTTCTCTAAGCCATTGTAACAAGCTTTAAAGTTATCGAAACCCATTGATTTTATATATTTGTTTCTGTCTTGGAAGGTATATGAATGATCATGATAGGCATATGTTTGATATCCTTCATTTTTGAACATCGTGGCAAGTCCATAAGGGAAATAATTGTTTCCACTACGCCATGTTTTAAGTATTGTGTTATTAGCATATAGTCCAGTTAAGGATTGAAACTCTCCTCCTATGGTGCTTAAGTTATTAGAGGAATAATAGTTAGTGAAATGAAACCCGTCGTTAACTAATTTGTATAAGGTTGGGGTAAGTTCTTTTGAAACGGCAATTTCACTAAAACTTTCCGCGGTTATATATATTAGGTTTTTATTTTTAAATATTCCTGTATATTTGTTTTGTTTGGTCGGTGTATCATTCATAATATAATTGGTAATTGTTTTGTTATCGCCACTTACTTTGTTTAGGATACTATCAAAGTCAATATCTAATTTGTTGTCTTCGTAAACAAATATTTCGTCTTTATTATTTTTGTCTTGGTTATCTTTGTTTTCTTTATTATCATTTTTATTATTTATAATTATTTTTTCTTCAAAGCCTCTTATGGATCTGTCTATATCTATGAATGTAGCATTGATTAGGCCAAGTTTCTCAATATTTAGAGCGTTATCATTGATGTTATGATATAAGTCATATGCACTGTATGTAATTCCTTTTTGTTTTTCTACATTGAAGGTGAAGACAAAGAAGAATACTATTATGGCAAGAAGATAAAATGGTATTTCTTTTAATTTCATTTTTTTAAAGCTAAGTTTATCTTTTAGTATTATTGCTAGTATTAAAGGAAGAAATAGTAGTAACACTCCGTAGATGTTTTTAAATATACCACTTATTCCATTACCAGCGAATTTTAGACCCTGATCACTTAGTTTAAATACTGATAATGAGAAAAAGGAATCAAATATTTTTTCAAAGACAAAATAAATATTATACCAAATACCTAGAAATCCATATATAACAAAGGTAATGATTTTATTTACTTTTTCATTAAATAAACTGGTTATTAGTGTTATTATTAAAGAAATAGGTATCATAAATAGAATGATATTAATAATCGTACTCCGCGAGAAGTTATCAAATGTTAAGATGCCATATATAAACTCTAATAATAGTAAAACTCCATAATTGAATAAAAATAGATAAAACTTTTTCATACTACACTTCCTAATTAAAATTAAACATTAACCATTCTGGTTTGATAAGCATTAGAATGCCTATTGCTATTAATAAAATACCCCCGATTAGTTTAGATAGTTTTCCATATTTGGTAGAAAAACCTGTTAGTTCTAACGATATCATTGCTACGGTAAAGACAATAATGTCGTCTAACATAAAGAAGATTACATATAAGATAATATATAAATAGTATTCTAAATTGCTTAGATTATTCATGTTAAGTATTTCAATGTACATGACAGGTAATCCTGCTGAACAAGCTAGTTCTACTAGGTTAACGGTTATTGCTAAGGAGATAATACCAAGTAGTGCTAAGATAAAACTTTTTTCATGAGTGAATTTCTTTATTTTATCAAATATTTTTGCTCTTTTTTTATCGTCTATGACATTGCATCCTGTTTCTTTTCTGGTTTTTAGATAACTATAAAAATTAATGCTCCCGCCGATTAGGGCGATGATGGCAATGATGGTTCTAAATAATGTTACTTTGGTAATGATGCTTGTGATGTTTAGCCATGCTACCATGAATAAGAAATATATTAGGGATGATGTTATTATAAATGCTAGGCCTAATGACCACATTCTTTTTTTATCTTTCATGCCAAGAAGCATGCTGATTAGGAATAGTAAAACCCACATGGCGCATGGATTAAAGCCATCTAATAAGCCAATTATTATGGTTACTAAAGGTATTGCTAGATTTTTTAAATTTATTTTGCCAATTAAAGGGATATTTACTATTTTGTTGTTTTTTTCTTCTTTTATTAAATCGTCAATGTTGTCTTTGGTATTGTTATTTATTTCTTCTTTAGGCAATTCTATATTCCCCATATATTCTCCTACTATGTCTTTGTATCCAGTTTTGGAATATACTTCGATTATTTCTACAAATTCTTTTTTGGTATTTTCTTCACTGTAACCTGAATAATACTTTTCTCCAATAACGGTAAATGGTACTGTTTTTATTTTGATGTTAAAGTGATTTTCTACTTTTTTTAGCAATTCGTATGCTTCTTGAGTAGAAGTTTCGTGTTTATACACTTTTAAGTTATTGTATTTTTTTTCTAATTCATTAATTACTTTTATTTCTTTTGCACAATGATGGCATACTTTAGAATAAAATAGATGGATATTAACAATATTTTCTTCTAGTGCTTTAGTGCTAGGTATAAAGGTAAATAATGCTAAGACTAAAATAACTATATATTTTATATACTTATTTTTCATTTTAAAAACCTCTATATTTATTAATTGTTTCAATTAATTTATCATAAGATATTTCTCCAATTAATCTTTCTACTTCTTCTTCTTTGTTTAAAAATATAGTTACGGGTAAAATTTTACCTATGTTATATTTATTTACCATGTCTGTATCTATATCATAGTCATAATTAGTAATATCAAGATCAGGTATTTCATTACATACTTTTTTCCATCTTGATTTCATTACTAAGCAACCAGGACACCATATTGCATTAAATTTAATTATTTTCATAAATTACCTCACTCATAAATTTAGTTTATTTATACATTCATCAAATGTAGATAGGAAATAATCAATTTCACTTTCTGTTGTCATACAAGATATGCTAATTCTTAGAGTCGTATTTGATAATTCATAATCGTTGGTTAAAGCAAATACACTTTTAGATATTGAATCACTTTTGGAACAAGCACTTTTGGTAGATATATATATTTCTTTTTCTTCTAGGGCATGAATGAATGTTTCTGGTTTGATGTTTTTTAAACTAAAATTAATGGTATGAGGAATGGAATTATTAGTACTATTTATATGAACGTTTTTGTATGTACTAAGTTTTTCTTTTACTCTATCACTTAATTTTTCTATATAGTCATAATTTTTATCTACGTTTGGAATGCTTAATTCTAGGGCTTTAGTAAGTCCTGCGATTAAAGGTAATGGTGGTGTGCCACTTCTATAGGGGGTTGTACTTTTTCCTCCGTGAATGAGTGGCTCAATTACAATGTTTTCTTTTTTTATTAGTAATCCTATACCTTTTGGTCCGAACAATTTATGGGCTGACATACTAGCTAAATCAATGTTGTTAAAATCAATATCTATTTTACCTAGAGCTTGGGTACAATCTACATGAAAAAAGCATTTTGGATAATTTTTTAAGATATTGGCAATTTCATTTATTGGTTCTTTGAGTCCTATTTCACTGTCAACAGCACATATGCTAACTAGAATTGTATCGTCTCTAAGGAGGCTTTTTAGGTGTTCTATATCTACTAAACCATTTTCTTTGATTTTAACAAAATCTACTTCAAAGCCTAAATCACTTAAATAGTTTAAGGGAGCTATAATAGAAGAGTGTTCTAAATATGTGGTTATGATGTGTTTACCACGATTTTGATATTTTAAACATATTCCTTTAATTGCTGTGTTGTTTGATTCACTAGCACCAGAGGTATATATGATTTCACTTGGTTTTACTTTGAGTAAATTACTAATTATTTTGGTACATTTATCTTCTAATTCTTTACTTTTTACCCCTAAGGAGTGTAAGGAATTGGAATTTCCAGGATACTCTAAAGATACTTTGTTATATATATCTAATACTTCTTTTCTAATTGGCGTGGTTGCCGAGTAATCTAAATATGTCATTTTTACACTTCCTCATCTATAATTCTTACGTAATCTCCGTTTTTTAAATCGAAGGCATTGGCATCATCGGTATCTAAATGAAGTTCAAAATGATAACCTTTGCCTTTTTTGATATATACATTATCCATAATACCACCTTTTATTGTATTGACAATAACACTAACTTTTTGGCCATCATGATATGTATCGTCAATATTGTTAACATGGATATGTCTAACTGCTAAGATGCAACATTTTTTGGTGACTTTGCCTTTTGGTCCTACAATAGTAACAACACTGGCATCTTCAAAATGACCTGATGAAGCATATGCAGGATTAATTTTTAATGTATAGGTGTCTGTTTTAGAGACTTCTACTTGTGTATAATTACGAAATGGTCCTAAAACTCTTACATTGTTTAGGGTACCTGCTTCTGTTTTTATAGTTACAACATCGTTTGATGCAAACTCATCATCTTGTGATAAATCGTTTCTTTTTGTTAAATGACTATTTTTCCCAAATAATATTTCATAATCACTTTCAAGTAAATGAACGTGTCTATTAGAAACTCCTACTCTTATATTCATATAATCACCTTCAACCTTAAAAACATTATACTACATTTTTTTTGTTTTATAAAGAAAAAATCTAGTATTTTCATATTTTACTTAACTTATTCATATAATTTTTAAAGAAAGGAATGATTTTATGAACAATGGTTATTATGGTAGTAATCCTACTTTCCCTGGTACTGGTTTAAATAATAATACTATTCCAAACCAACAAAGTGTACCTAGTTATGAGGCTCAAAATGTTTTCACTAATGATGAGGAGATGTCATATATTGAGAACATTCTTAGGTTAAATAAGGGGAAAATGGCTAAAGTATATGTAACAATTCCTGGTAGTGAAGATTATAAGGATAAACTTTTTACAGGAGTAATTGAACAAGCTGGAAGAGATCATATTATCTTAAGTAATCCTACTAATGGGGAATGGTATTTAATTTTAATGATTTACTTGGATTTTGTTACATTTGAAGAGCCAATTAAATTTATTAAAGAGTTTTAGTTGAAAAAATAGTTTTATTTTGCTATAATGTTTTTAGGATGTGAGAATATGGACTTACTTTTTATATATTTATTAATTACTGTACTTATTATCTGTGGTCTTGTTGCTTTTTACATGGTTATTTATAATAAATTTCAGGAATCAATTATTAGAATAAATGAAGCAGAGGCTAATATTGATACTCTTTTAAGGAGTAAGTATGATGATTTAAATAAGGCTATGGCTATTATAAAAGGGAATGTTAAAATTGAGAAAGAAATATTTGAGGATATTATTAAACTAAGGTCAAGAAAAATAAGTAATTTTGAATTGGATAGGCAATTGGTTCTAGCCACGAATGAATTTACTAGTTTAAAGACTGAATATAAGGAACTAGAAAAAAGTGAGGAAATAAAAAAGATATCTGTTTCATTAAAGGAAATAGATGATAAATTGGATACTTTAAAAAAATATTATGACAAGAATATTACTAAATATAATAAATTAGTAAGAACTTTTCCTAATAATATTGTGGCTCTTATTTGTAAATATGAAGAAAAATTATTCTATGACAAAAAAGATATGAGTGATGATGATTATAATGATTTCAAATTATGAAATCATTTTTTTATTCTCCAATCTATTTCTTTGATACCATTTGCTTTTAAGAAATTGTTTGTCTTTGAAAATGGTTTGCTTCCAAAAAAACCGTTTGAGGCTGAAAATGGTGATGGATGTGTCGATTCAATTACTAAATGTCTAGGATTAGTAATTAAATTTTTTTTACTTCGGGCAAAAGAGCCCCACAAAAGAAAGACAACTGGTGTTTCTTTTTCATTTACTTTTTTAATAATGGCATCAGTAAATAGTTCCCAACCCATGTTTTTATGTGAGGCTGGTTTATCTTTGGTAACGGTTAAAACAGCATTTAAGAGTAGAACTCCTTGTTTCGCCCATGGTTCTAAATTTCCTGTTTTAGCTATTTCACAACCTAAATCATTGTACAACTCTTTATAAATGTTTTGTAATGAAGGCGGTATTCTTACCCCATCGTTTACGGAGAACGATAGTCCGTTTGCTTCCCCTATTCCATGATATGGGTCTTGTCCTAAAATAACTACTTTGACATCATTATAATCAGTCATGGTAAGTGCGGACAAGATATGATTTTTAGGAGGAAATACAGTTTCTTCTTGATATATCTTGTTTACAAATTTAACTAAATTAATAAAATACTCTTTTTTATATTCACTATCTAATACTTTATCCCAATTGTTTCCTACAAATACCATACTACTCACATTCCTTATCATTAATTATATAACTATACTTATAACTATATTCATCATAATTTATTTCTACTTTTAAGCATGTGCTTACATCTTTATTATCTACACTTCTAATTACTCTTTTGTCTTTGTTACCTTTTAAAAATCCATTGTAAATAAGTTCTATGGCACTTATGGTGGTTTTATCATATATAGCTGTACAGGTATAAGGTATCAATATAACAGTATCTTTTTTAATTAGATAATTATTTTCACATTCATTCATTCCAATACTACTACATATTAATTCATTACTTATATTATATTTATTACTAATATCATTAATTTTGCTATCTTTATCTATTAGATAAACTTTATATAAACTGGATGAGGTGCTACATTCATTCACATAACTTTCGGCACCAGTTTTCATGTTTTCTTTTAACATTTCATATGTTTTTTTATTACCTAGATTGATTTTTTTTATAACATCTGGCATTGTGAAAACTAAAACTAATCCTAATATTACTAGTACTCCAAGTAATTCTATTAAAGTAAATCCTTTCTTATTTGACATATTATCACATCTTTCTAAATCAATTTAATTATAATATAATATTATACTAATGTCAAGTATTGTTTCAAACAAATGTATGAAGTAAGTAATGTAAAAAAGATACTAGTTTTTATTCTTAGTATCTACTAAAATAATATCTTCCCCAATTTTAAGTATTTGCATCCATTTAACCTCATATTCTTCTTTGCTACTTAAGATTTTTCTATTAAATCCTCTTTCAATGACCATACTATTAATTTTGCCATTAGATGGATCAATAACAATATCAATAATTTTACCTACTTTTTTGCCATCAACAATATCGATAATCTCTTTGCTTTGTAAATCGGATAGACGCATAGTACCACCTAATTAAATATATGTAATTATTTTTATTTAATTAGTTTTTTAATATTAGTAATAGCATTTTTTTCAATTCTTGATATTTGGGCTTGGCTAATACCTAGTTCATCAGCAATTTCCATTTGAGTTTTACCAATTATAAATCTTTCGTTTAATATTTTTCTTTCTCTTTTTTTTAATTTTTCTAAGGCTTTGCTTAAGGCAATTTTTGTTTCTAACTCATATTCATCTTTTTGGTTAGATATTTGGTCATATAAATAGATAGTGTCTCCTCCATCGTTATAAATAGGTTCATACATACTAATGGGACTAGATAAGGAGTCGAGGGCATTAACAATATCATATTCACTTACATTAAGAATATTTGCAATTTCTTTATTAGTAGGATAATTACCATTTTTATCTTGCATTTCTTCTCTTAATTTTAATGTTTTGTATGCAATGTCTTTGATACTTCTGGAAATTCTAAGTGCATTATTATCTCTTAGATATCTTTTTATTTCTCCACTTATCATGGGGACTGCATAAGTACTAAGTTTTAATCCATAAGATAAATCGAAATTATCGATGGCTTTTATTAAGCCAATAACGCCAACTTGAAATAAATCATCCATATTTTCGTTTCTACTTGAGAAAGATCTTAATATGCTAAGTACTAATTTTAAATTGCCATTTATGAGTTCTTCTTTAGCAAATATGTCTCCTTCTTTCATTCTTTTAAATAAGTTAATCATTTCTTCATTACTTAAAACTTTAATATTAGCAGTATTTACGTTTGCTATTTGTACTTTATGACGTGGCATAAAAATCTCCTTTCATAGAAATATTGCTATAAAAAGAAATTTATTATACATATATTTTATTATTTTGTTTTTGCTACTTGCAATTTTAGTTTTTAAGAATGTTTTTTTTAGAACTAAAACGGCATAGCAAATGAAAAAAAGAAAAATACAATTATAAGTATTCTTCTTATTTTAAATAATTTCTATATTTTTTAAAGGCATCATGTTTTTCTAACTCATTATTATCTAAACTTTCAAATATTCTTTTTTGTTCTCTTGATAGTTTTTCTGGAATGATGACATTTAGGATAACATACATATCACCATATCTTTTATTAGAAACATTTTGCATACCTTTTCCTTTTAATCTTAACTTATCACCATTTTGTGAACCATCTGGAATGGTTAAGTTAACAAGGCCATATGCTGTAGGAACTTCTTTTTTGCATCCTAATACTGCTTCTTTTATTGTTAATGGTATAGTTACATAAATATCGTCATCTTTTCTTTGAAAAAATTCATGCTTTTTGACGGTAAATTCAATATATAGGTCTCCTTGTCTTCCTCCGTTGATACCAGCTTCACCTTTTCCGGCAAGTCTTAATCTGTTACCATCGTCTACTCCTGCGGGAATAGTTACTGTAATTGTCTTGTTTTTCTTTACTGTTCCAATTCCTTTACAAGTACTACATTTTCTTTCGTATGTTTTACCTTTTCCTTTACATTCTGGACAGGTTATTTTAGTAAGAAAACTCCCAAATAATGTTCTTTGTTCGGTTGCAATAGTTCCTGAACCATGGCATTTATCACAGGTATGAAAATCAAAGCCACCTTTACCATTACACTCACTGCATTCTTCGGTAACATCTAAATTAATATCTCTAGTGGTACCATTTACAGCTTCCATGAAGTCAATGCTCATACGGTATAAAATGTCATTGCCATCTCTAGCACTTGAAGTATTGCTTCTTCTACTAGAGGAAAAACCAAAACCTGACAATATATCATCAAATATATCATTCATGCCTCCAAAGTCAAAACCTTCAAAGCCTGAGAAACCTCCACTGGCATTTGTGAATGCAGAATGTCCAAATTGATCATATTTGCTTCTTTTGTCTTTATCACTTAATACAGCATATGCTTCTTGTACTTCTTTAAATTTTGCTTCAGCATCAGGTTCTTTGCAAACATCAGGGTGATATTTTTTTGCTAATTTACGGAAAGCACTTTTTATTTCATCATCAGTTGCATTTTTAGAAACTCCTAAAACCTCATAATAATCTTTTTTATTCATAATATAACCTACTTACTACTTAATATTTTTTTTAATTCTTCTTTTTTCTTGGCAAATAATTCTAAAGCTTCATCAATAACTTTGCCACTTTCTAAATCAATGCCAAGATCTTTTAATAATTCTATTGGGTATTTACTACATCCACTTTTAAGGAAATTTATATATTTTTCTAACATGTTATCTTTTTTATTTATTATATCATATGCTATTTTAATGGCAATGGATAAACCTGTTGCATATTTGTATACATAAAATGAACTATAAAAGTGTGGAATTCTTTCCCATTCATATTTGATTAAGTCATCACTTACTATTTTGTCACCATAGTATAATTTATTTAGTTCATAATAAGTGCTTGTAAATTCGTTACAAGTAAGGGGAATACCTTTTTGTTCTTTATCATGCATGATCATTTCAAATTCGGCAAACATTGTTTGTCTATATATAGTGGTTCTTACATCTTCTAAGAATTCACTTAGATATGTAATTTTGTCTTCAGTTGTCTTAGCATGTTCATATAGATAATTGTTTAATATCATTTCATTTACGGTGGATGCTATTTCCGCTAAAAGGATAGGATAATCATAGTATGTGTAACTTTGATTATGGGTTGAATAATAACTATGTAAGGAGTGGCCTAGTTCATGGGCTAGTGTAGAAACAGAATTAATCGTATTATCATAATTGAGTAATAGATAAGGGTTTGTTCCATAGGTACCCCAGCTATAGGCTCCGCTTTTTTTGCCTTTATTGGGATAAACATCAATCCATTTTTCGTTAAATGCTTTGGTTAGGAGGCTAGAATAATCAGAACCGAGTGGTTTTAATGCTTCAATTACTAGTTTTTTGCCTTCTTCATAACTTATATCTTTTTCTTCTAAGGTAGTAATTAGAGTATAAATATCATACATATGCATTTCTTCTAGGTTTAAAAATTTTCTTTTTAGTTCTAAATAGTCATACATTTTATCTAAGTTATTATGAACTTTGTTAATTAGATTTTGATAAGTTTTAATATCTACTCTATCTTTATACAAGCTAGCTTCAAGAGGTGAATTATAGCCTCTTATTTCACTTAATGCGATGTCTTCTTTTATTTTTCCTTTATAGGTTGCTGAAAATGTATTTTTATGATTTTTATAGAATTCATACATGATATTAAAGGCACTTTCTCTAATGTTACGGTTCTTACTTTTCATGTATTTGTTGTAATTACTGCTAGTAAGTGATATTTCATTACCTTTTTCATCTTTGATATTGCCTAGTATAATATCAGCATTCATTAAATTATATTGAACATCATATGGAACTCCTAGAGCATTATTTAATTTAGCAATAACTTTTTCTTCTTTTTCACTTAGAGTGTATTTTTGATAAGCAAAGGTTTTTTCTAAATCAAAACGATATGGTTCTAGTTTTTTGTTTTTTTCGATTAGTTTTAAGATGTCTTTGTAATCATGTTTTAATAGATTTGGTGTTATGAATGATAATTTATCACTCATGATTTCTCCTAGTTTTTCTGTTCTAAGTTTTAAACTTTGTTTATCACTATCTAAGGTATCTGTATCACAGTTCATGTGTGCATATACATATAATTGGGAAAATTTGTTATCCAATTCTTCGTAATCTTTTAAGAAGTTGTATAAGGTGTTTTCATCTTTGGTAATTATATCTTTATAATTACTGATATTATTAATTAATTTTTCTATTTCTTTATATTTTTTATCAAATTCGTTTTTGTCTTTGACTATTTTTGTTAAATCCCATTTGTACTTATTATCTATTTCACTTCTTTTCAAAATACCCATATTTTATAATATCCTTTCAATATAATACTAGTTATAGGAAGTCCTAGTGTTAGAACTTCCTATATACATATTTGTATTATTATTTTTCTTCGTAATCAGCGTCGATTGTTGTATCATCTTTTTTGTTCTTGTTTTCTTCTTCGTTTGGGGTTTCAGTTTCTTTTTTCTCTGCTTCGGCTTTTTTAGCTGCTTCTTCATATACTTTAACAGCTAATTTGTTAGCACATTCAAGTAATTTATCTTTCTTAGATTTAATATCTTCAATGTTGTTTTTTTCAACGGCTTCTTTTAAATCTTTGATTAAGTCTTCAGCTTCTTTCTTTTCTTCTTCTGTTACTTTGTCGCCTAAGTCTTTAATGGCTTTTTCAGTAGCGAAGATTACTTGTTCGGCATCGTTTTTGGCATCGGCTTCTTCTTTTCTTTTAGCATCGGCTTCTTTGTTAGCTTCTGCTTCTTTCATCATTTTATCAATTTCTTCTTCTGTTAATGTGTTTGTGGCTGTGATGGTAATAGATTGTTCTTTATTTGTGCCTAAATCTTTGGCTTTTACATTAACTATACCATTAGCATCTATATCAAATGTTACTTCAATTTGAGGTATGCCACGTGGTGCTGGTGGAATATTTGTAAGTTGGAATCTGCCTAGAGTTTTGTTATCTGCGGCCATTGGACGTTCACCTTGTAATACATGAATGTCTACAGCAGGTTGATTATCGGCAGCGGTTGAGAATACTTGGCTCTTTGATGTTGGGATGGTTGTATTTCTATCAATTAATACAGTCATTACTCCTCCTAGGGTTTCAATACCAAGTGATAATGGTGTTACATCAAGTAATACGATATCATTAACATCTCCGGTTAAGACTCCACCTTGGATAGCCGCACCCATAGAAACTACTTCATCTGGGTTAACTTCTTTAGAAGGTTCTTTTCCTAATTCTTTCTTGATTAGTTCTTGAACACATGGTATTCTTGTTGAACCACCAACTAAGATTACTTTGTTAATATCATTTTTAGTTAATTTAGCATCTTTCATGGCTTTTCTTACTGGTTCTAGTGTTGAATCTACTAAGTCTCTAATTAAATCTTCAAACTTAGCTCTTGATAGGCTTACTTCTAAGTGAAGTGGGCCATCAGTGCTTTGAGAGATAAATGGTAAACTTATTTGAGTTGTTGTTACTCCTGATAAGTCTTTTTTAGCTTTTTCGGCTGCATCTTTAAGTCTTTGCATAGCCATTTTATCTTTAGTTAGGTCTACTCCATTTTCTTTTTTAAATGTTTCAACTAAATAGTTAACGATTCTTTCATCAAAGTCGTCTCCTCCTAGTTTGTTATTACCAGCGGTAGATTTTACTTCAAAAACACCATCGCCTAGTTCAAGGATAGAAACATCGAATGTTCCTCCGCCAAGGTCATATACTAAGATAGTATGCATGTTTTCTTGTTTATCAAGTCCATACGCAAGAGCGGCCGCAGTGGGTTCATTTATTATTCTTTCTACTTCGAGTCCCGCTATTTTACCAGCATTTTTTGTTGCTTGTCTTTGAGCATCGTTAAAATATGCTGGTACAGTAATTACTGCTTTAGTAACTTTTTCTCCTAAATAACTCTCAGCAGTCTTCTTTAAATCACCTAGTATCATTGCACTTATTTCTTCTGGTGTATATTCTTTGCCATTTGCTTTTACTTTTTCTTTAGTTCCCATTTTTCTTTTGATAGAACTAATTGTATCGGGATTAGTTACTACTTGTCTTTTAGCCGCGGCACCGACAATGATTTCACCGTTTTTAAATGCTACAACTGATGGAGTTGTACGTTCTCCTTCAGCATTGGTGATAACTTTGGCTTCTCCTCCTTCAAATACAGATACACAACTATTCGTGGTACCTAAATCAATTCCTATAATTTTACTCATATATATCATTCCTTCCTTTTTTTTAACAGCTAACTTTTACCATAGCATGTCTTATTACTTTATCTTTATATGTATATCCTTTTTGTAACACTTCTATTACTATACCAGGATTAACATCTTCTTTATGTTCAGTCATAACCGCTTGATGATATGTAGCATCAAATTCTTCATTTAGTGCTACAATTTCTTTTACTTCGTATTTATCTAAGATGTTTTTTAAATTACTATAAATCATTGTAAAACCTTCTAAGTATTTTACTAATTCAGGGTTTTGAGTGTTATTTTTTAAGGCTATATCAAAATTATCTACAATTGAAATAATGTCTAATATGATATCTTCATTGCAATATTTTAACATTCTCAAAGTTTCAGTTTCAATTCTTTTTTTATAATTGATAAGTTCAGCTTGATTTCTTACTAATTTTTCTTCTAATTCTTTAATTCTATTTCCTAGAAGTAATGTTTCATTGTCATTGCTTGCTTCATCTATTAATTTTTCTTCTTGTTTAATTTTTTCTTTCTCATTTAATTCATTCTTATTATTATGTTTTTCTTCTATTTTTTTATTTTTCATAAATTCAACTCCTAACTAATATCTATATTATCTCTAATGTAGTTTAGAATGCCTACGACTTTATCATATTCCATTCTTTTTGGACCTATTATGGCAATGGTGCCTTCTTCTCCATTGTAATTATATTTTGTTTTTATTACTGCAACATCTGGAGATAATTCACTTTCGTTACCAATATAAATATTAATTCCATTATCTTCTTCTTCCATCTTGCTAACTTTATCAATATCTTCAAAATTATTTAAGATTTCTTTAACTTTTTCAATGTTATTAAATTCTGGTTGCTTTAAAAAATTGTTTTTTCCTATAAATTGAACATCACTACTTCTTGTTGAAAATTCATTAAAGGCATTGTAAAATGCATCATATAATACTTCATGTTCTTTAACAAAACGAGGAATTATTGGTTTTACTTCAAATTCTAGTTTTGAACTTATTTCATCTATGGGAGTACCAATGAGTAGTTTATTAATTAAATCTACTGTTTGTTTAACTTCTAAGGATGAAATGTTAGAAGGTATTATCATCATTTTATGTTCTACATGGCCTTTGTCCGTTATTATCATGGTGATTATTTTGTTATCTCCAAGTGGTATTACTTCAACTTTTTTTAGTCTGTTAATGCTTGAGGTATTACCAAGTACTACTGAGGTATAATTGGTAATTTCTGTTACTATTTCGATACTTTTTTTTATGGCATCACTTAAGACTAAAGTATTATTTTTAAATATGGTTTGTAACTTTAACATATCTTCTCTGGTCATATCTTTTGGTGTCATTAATTCATCAACATAGTACCTATATCCTTTTTCACTTGGGACACGTCCTGATGAGATGTGAGTTTTTTCTAATAAACCAACTTCTTCTAAGTACATCATTTCATTACGTACTGTTGCACTTGAACAATTAAGTTTCTTAGCTACATACCCACTTCCAACTGGTCTTGCTGTTTTAATGTAATCTTCTACAATGATTTTTAAGATGTTCTGTCTTCTATCATTAAGCAATTTATCACTTCCCTTAGCACTTCTATTATATGAGTGCTATAATCATTGTATTACTATATATTAGCAATGTCAATAGTTAATTGCTAATTTTTTAAATTTTTTTTATTTTTGTCGTTTGCTACACTGCTTTAGTGCATAAATTTACTTGGGTTATGTAAATAGAATTAGTAATAGGATGGTGTTTTTTGATGATATATTTTTTAGAATTATAACAGCATAGCAAAAGTGTAAAATAAAAACTTAGATAATATTTCTAAGCTTCTATTTAGTTATACTTGTTCTCTTTTCTATTTTCTACTATATACTTTTACATATTTGTATTCTTTGTTTTCATTGATAATTCCATTGTCATAGTAGTAAATTAATTTTTCTAGTAATTTAATTTGTTTTTGTAATTCATTACCTTTATCAGTATCTTTTATGGTTATTCTAACTTTACTAGATTCTTGTAAGTCTACTGAGGAATGAATGTCTTCATTATTGAGAATGGCATTTTCTACGGTGGTGAATGGTTCGTGGGCTATTATTCTCATACCAGTGGAACCTGATACTAAGGTATAACCAGCAATGCCTGTTGTTTTTTGGTATGCTTTAGAGAACCCTCCGTCAATTACTATGACTTTCCCTTCTGCTTTGATTGGGGTTTCTCCATTGATTTTTTCAACGGGGATATGTCCATTTATAATGTGGGCATTTTCTATGTTGGTGATGCCAAAATCTTTCATAATATTTTCCATGACTGTCTTATTGTCTTGATATTTGTAATAATAGTTTCTTTTTTCTTTATGGGATGTTTTATCTTTTATTAAAACTCTTTCCATTGTAGTCATTTTATCTTTTCCAAAGAATGGTGAATCTGGTCCACTCCAAAGATACCACATTAGGTCTAGGTCTTCTTCTTTGTTAAATCCTTTGTTGTAATATAATTTTTTGACAAGTAAGTTAATGTAATCAAATAATCTTTTGCCTGATAATGTATTTCCATTTATGTTTACTTGTTTTAAGGTTCCATCTTCATTTAGTGGAACTAAGGCATGATATAATAAGTTGTTGTTTTCTATTTTGTACATGTTTCCTTTGTCAATGAATATTTTCATGTGTCTTTGTAAGGCTTCACTGTTGAGGAATGATTTTGCCAGGTCATTGATGATGATTTCTTCTTCTTTGGTTAGTTTGTATGGATTGTTTTTGTCTATTGTTGGAAAATTAGTGTCTTCTAGGGAATATTTGGTGTTGTCTATTAATATTTCTTTATTTTGGTAATCTATTTTATCAAGTAGTCTTCTATGTAACATGTTGTATTCTGGATGTTTTAAGGCAAAATCGCCTTCTAGTTTATACATGATAATGGATATTGCTTTATGTATTTTTGCTGACTGTTTGACTAGGTAGTTGCTATAGTAATCTTCTTCTTTTGTATGTCTTGGGCGCCAGATAAGAGCATTGTCATATGTTTTTTCGGCATAGTTGGCAAGGGGTCTTAGGTTAATACCATAGATATCTTCTAGAATGTTTAGATTGTTGTGACGGACACTGTTGGTGATAACGCCAGAGATGCATATTTTGCTTCCTATTGATGCTCCCATCCATAAAATATCATGGTTTCCCCATTCAATGTCTACGGAATGATATTTTTCTAGGCTATCCATTATTTTATGAGGTTCTGGACCTCGGTCGTAAACGTCACCAACAATGTGAAGGGTGTCGACTGCTAGAGTTTTGATAATTGATGATAGTAAAATGATTAGTTTTTCACTGTAATCTAGTTCAATTATAGAGTTAATGATGGCTTCATAATATTTTTCTTTGTTTTCGGCTTCTAATTTGTTATTAAGTAGTTCGTCAACAATGTATGAAAGATTATTGTTTTCATATACTTTTCTTACTTTGCTTCTGGTGTATCTTGATGAGAACTTTTTGGTTATTTCAATTATTCTAAGTAAGTTGTCGTAATACCATTTTTTCTTATCGTTGACGTTTTCTAGGGCAAGGCTCATTTTTTGTTTGGGATAATATATTAAAGTGGCAAGTTCATCTTGTTCTTTAATGCTTAGAGTGTCTTTAAATATTTGGCCAATTCTAAATTTTATACCTCCTGCAGAATTGTTTAGAATATGAACAAAGGCATCAGCTTGTCCATGTAAATCACTCATGAAATGCTCAGGTCCTCTAGGTAGGGCTAAAATAGCATTTAGATTAATTATTTCTGTAACCGCATCGTCTTTGGTAGGGAAACGGTTTGATAACTCATTCAATAATTCTAACTCTGTATTTTCCATTAAATTTTCTTCCTTTCCAATAACCCCTTATTATCTAATACTTTTTTCCTATTTTTTCTCCATATAATATTTTGGTTTCTATTCCTTCTTTTGATTTTTCTAGGATGTCATCGTCTATTTTGATGGTGTTTTCTTTAAATATTAAAACAATTGTGGAGGCGCCAAAGGAAAAATATCCTCTTTCTTTTCCTTTATGGCAAATTTTGTCAGGATAGTTGTTTATTTTGCCAATATTTAAAGCTCCTACTTCAATATATATGATGTCGCCAAAGTTCTTGGTTTCAACGATGTTTACTACTCTATGGTTTTCACTAAAAACTTTGTATCTTTTGAAGGCAATGGGATTAATCGTGTGTAAGACACCTTTTATTTCTTTGGTGCTTATGACTTTGCCATCATCTATGTCTCCGTAGTGGTGATAATCTTCTACATTTAGTCTAAATACTAGGCATTTACCACTGTAATATTGGTGGGCAATTTTTTTATCACGTACTAATTCATTAATGGTGTAAAGGCTATTTTTTACGTTGATGCAGGTTAGTTTATTGATATCATAGACCATTAATTTGGAATCACATGGTGATATTAGGATGTTTTCTTCTAAGCATATTTTTCTCTTGCCATTTTTTACTTTTCTAGTGAAAAATTCATCGAATGATTTATATTTTACATTTTCGTAATCTTCCATGTTAATGTTGTTTTTAATAATAAATTTTTTTATTTTGAATTTAGACAATCTGCTTCTAATTAGTAAACCATTAAATTTGCTAATGGTGGGATTTATTATTATTTTTAGAATAATTCTTCCTAAACTTGTGTTATATAAAAAGTTTAAACTTTTTCTTATTTCTTCTTTGATCACTTTATTATTAGCTCTATCATATACTAATATTTCCATACTGCACCTACTACTATTTTCTTTTAAATTTTAAAACCTTGCCCTCTTTAATATTTAAGTGTTTATATATGTTTTCGTTTTCATAATCGACATAATCGGTATCGAGTAGACAAAATAAATTTTCTGCTTGGGAAAACATTATTTTTGTTTCGCTTTGAATGAAATTATCTATGTATTTCATTTTTCTATGGTAATTAGGATTATTTTCATATATAAAATGATATATGTCTTCATATTCAAAATTAGCATAGTTATTTAAAATGGCTTTGGCTGCGAATAAGGTTTTTTTACTGTTTTTGTCTTTGATTGATATGATTCTTTTATCGATATTGTTTATTTCTTTGGTGATGAATTTAGGGAAGAATCTGGCTATGATTAATTCATCTAATAAGGCATGATCGATGTTATTTGAAGTAATATAATTAAAAAAGAATGAGAATAGATCTGTGGGGGTTGTATTTAGTTTAAAAATAAATTTTTGTTCTTCTATTCTTGCCTTGATGCTTTCTATTTCCTTAGATAATAGGCTGTTTCCTTGAAATATATGATATTTTGATAATCTGTTGTAAATAATATTTTTTATGATGTTACTTGTTTTTTCTTCTGTTATATTGCTTAGATAAATCAATACTAGTTGTGATATTCCTAAGTATTCATATATTGAATATAATATTTCTTTATTCATACCATTACCATCCCGTCTATAAAAAGTATACCACATAATGGTGAAGAAATAAATAATTAAATTACGCTTTTTAGGATAATTGGATACATATAAGTTTCGTATAAGATGGCTAGGCTAGTTAAAAATACAGAAATTATCATGATGACGCCATATCTTTTTAAATATAGTTTGTAGTCAACTTTTGTTTTGGTAAATATGAGTTTAATTAGTTTAATGCTGAGGGTGATGCCATATATGCTTGTTAAGATTATGCTAAATAGTTTAATTAATTCATGAGGAAAAAGGTATAGGAAACTATATAGTATGCCTTTATAATGGTAGGCACTGATGATGGTTGAAATGCAAAATCCTAGTATGAATCCTTTAAAGAAGATAAGAAAAATAAGAAATGGTAGGCCTATAATGGTTAAGGATAGGATTAAGATTCCAAGTAGATAAAAAATGCTTATAGTAAAACTGTTTTTTAATGTTTGTCCATTGTTAATATTTTTGATATTTTGATAGAAGTTTATTATTTCATTGGTGGCAGTGTCTTTATCATTTTTATTAATTGTGATAAAGAAAATGGAACCGGCGATGACGCCAAGAATTATTAAGCCAATTATTAGATATGTGGTAATGTTGCTTGGTATGATGATGGTTTTTTGTTTAATTAATTTTTGTTTCATGTTCTCACCTAATAAATAATATTATTTAATACTTGAAATTATGAATATAATTTTGTATAATTAGTTGTGAGGTGCGATATGACAAAGATTGTGAATGAAAAAGAAAATAAAAATAAGAAAAAAAAGAAAAAGAAAAAAACAAGTAACTTGGGGATGAAGATTGTTGGTTATATTATGTTACTTATTATTCTTATTTCGGTTATTGTTCCAATAATTCAATATTTTTAATTAGACACTGTTATAGTGTTTTTTTTGTTTGTTAATGTGATTGAAGGAATTACAACAGCGTAGCAAAATTAAAAGAAAATATTTATTTCTAAGTACTTTCTTTTAATTATTTTTTGATTATTGATAATATTTTTCTTAGTCTTTTTGGGGTTGCTTTGATGTTTTCTTTGCTGTTGATTGCGTTAATTGTTTCTGCGACTTGTTTTTCACTGAATTTTCTTCCATTGAAGTCAATTATAGCGTTTTTGTTGTCGAAATCAAAGTATATGCTATTATGAATGTTGCTGGTAAAGGTTAGTTTGCCTTTTCGGCCTATTTCTTCTAACATAATTGTTTTAATTAAATTAATTGGTATGTGATAGTCTAGTGAACCTCCATCTAATCTTCTAACGGTATATATATCTAGGCCTTCTATATATTTATAACCGTATCGTATTTTTCCACACATAATTACACCTCCTACATCTAAGAATGTATTATAGCAGTACTGTTTTAAAAATACAACCCTTAAAAAGAAAAAATTAAATTATAGCAAAAATATACATTTTATTGGTTTTTCATGTTATAATGGTTAATGAAGGTGAAAAAATGAAGAAGAATATATTTGCTATTTTGAAAACAATAATTTTATTTTTGTTGCTTTTTACGTTTACTGATATTGTGGTAGGTATTTTTGATATTGATGTTGGTACTTTATCAAATAAGGAGAAGTATTTGCTTGGTTTTGGGACAGAAATTAGTTTTTTGATTATTTTATTTTTGGCATATAGGAAAACTTTGGTTAATGATTTTAAGGAGTTTTTTAGTGATTTTTTCAATAATTTTGAGTTTGCTTTCAAGTATTATTTGATTGGTTTTTTGGTTATGGTTATAAGTAATTTTATAATTGTGGTGTTTACTAAAAATGGTATCGCTGGAAATGAGGAGAGTATTAGGTCTTTAATTGAGGTGGCACCTTTGTATATGGTTTTCTCGGTTTCTTTGTATGCTCCTTTTACTGAGGAATTAATATTTAGGAAAGGATTTCGCGATGTTTTTAAGAATAAATTTATTTATGTTTTGGTGAGTGGGATTACTTTTGGAGCTTTGCATGTTATTACTTATATTAAAACACCAATGGATTATGTTTATTTGATACCTTATTGTTCGCTGGGACTGGCTTTTGCTTATACTTATAGTAAATCTAATAATATTTTTTCTACTATTAGTATGCATTTTTTGCATAATACGATGGCTATTGTTTTGTATCTGGTGGGAAGTGGTTTATGAGAAGAAAAGTTATTACTACAATTTTAATATTTTTGTTTGTGATTATTTTGATTTTGTTGTATGGATATGCAGTAGAGCCAAATTTGTTTATTACTAAAGAATATACGATTAAGGATCCTAATTTGCCAGATAGTTTTGATGGTGTGAAGATTGTTCATTTTAGTGATTTGCACTACGGGAGAAATATAAGTTTGAAAAGTATTGACAAGGTTGTCAAGGAGATTAATTTTATCAAGCCTGATATTGTGTTTTTTACTGGTGATTTGGTAGAAACTCCAAATGAGTTGAAGGATAGGGATTTTGAAGTTTTGGCTGATTATTTAAGGAAAATTGATGCTCGAATTGGGAAATATGCCGTTTTGGGGGAACATGATTATGAAGGAAATACTGAGGTTGTGAAGAGTACGCTTACGACTAGTGGTTTTGATATTTTGCTTAATGAGAGTGATGCTATTTATAATAATAGTGTGGAAAGAATTGTGTTGTATGGCATTGATGATGTTTTAAAGGGTTATGCTAATTTAGATAAAACTTTTGAAAGTGATAATGAAGATTATAAGATAGTGCTTGTGCACGAACCTGATTATGTTGATGATATTTTAGAGAGGGTTGGCTCTGTTAATCTTATTTTGTCTGGGCATTCGCATGATGGTCAGGTGAAGTTGCCTTTTTTAGATAAGTTATATAATATTAAGGGGGCTACGCTTTACTACGGTAATTATTATCGTGTCGGCAATACCAATGTTTATGTTTCCAGTGGTTTGGGTGTAAGTACTTATACATTTAGGTTATTTAATCCACCATCTATTAATTTTTATCGTATTAATAAGGAGAGTTAAAAAAGAAGGGCTAGTTTTATTTACTAGTTACCTTCTTTTAGTATTGGCAATTTAATTGTGGTTTTGGTGTATTCACCTAATTTTGATTCGTAACTTAAAGTGCCTCCGTGGGCTTTGATAATTTCATTGGATAGGGTTACGCCTACTCCACTGCCCTGTTTTTTTGTTGTATAAAATACATGTTTGATATTTTTTATAGTTTCATCACTCATGCCTATGCCATTGTCGAAAATAGTGATTATGTAGTAATCGTCCTTAATATGAGCACTTATTTTTACTATTCCTTTATTTTCGATGGCTTCGTAGCAATTCTTAAATAAGTTGATAAATACTTGTTTTAGTCTATTATAATCACCCATAATATAAACTTCTTCTTCATCGAAAATTTCGTTTATTAAGTTTATATCTTTTTTGTTAAATATTAATTTAATGACGTCAGTGGTTTCGTAAATTAATAAATTGATATCTAGTATGTCTTTTTCAATTTTAATTTTTGATAATTCCATGAAATCATTGATAATATTTAGAGTTCTATCGACTTCATTTTTCATGATGGTTATATATTTTTGTGATTTTTCTATGTCATTTGCATTGAACATGTCTAAATAACCTTTTAAAACTGCTAATGGATTTTTTATTTCGTGTGTAATTTTAAATAGTGAATTTTTAATTTGTTTGTCTTGTTCTAATTCTTTATAATTCAAAAATACATTGCTGATTCTATCGGTTATTTCAAATAAGTAAAGAATAGCAAATGTAATTGTGTAAAATATTACGACTACTAAAATGATATTGATAAGTGCATAAATATCTTCTGCGGTCGTTTTTTTGAAAAAATATTCGAATGACAACATGAATCCCTGAACGATGGCGACGAGATCGATTAATCTATATTTTTTACTTTTATTTGCTAATAGTGCGATTACATAATAAATTACATATTTAATTATCATGACATAGATGATGTTGCTTTTAATGGTGGTATAAGTATAGATTACAATCACCATTGATAGAATTATACCGAGAAAATTCTTTTTTTTAACATATGCTATTATTATGGGAATGTTACATAGTATTTAAAGCCTCTCGTCCTTGAATACATTTCCATATTTTAGAGATAAGCTCAGTGAGGTGAATAGACTTATTGCGAGGAATAAATTACCTTCTTTTTCATTCTTGATATTTTTATATATTACATATAAGAAGTAAATCATTAAAGGAAATGAGATATAAATAATATTTAGTATAATTAAATTAATCATTCTTTTATCACCAAACTAAGTATAAAACAAAACCTTTGTAGAAATATGTCGAATTGTGTCGAATAAAGTAATTTATTGTAAATAAATTGCTTTTTCTGTAATTATGGAAATGTTTTCTACAGAAAAGGAACTAATATATTCTTCTTCGTAGACATAAACTCCGACATTTGCTGCCGTACTCATTTTTATTGCTATAAATTTGATGTTTTATTTGCTATGGTGGATATGGACTGATTGCCTGTAATATATGCATAAGTTACACCTCCTTTTTCTGTTTTCAATATACTATAGTGGGATATTTTTGTCAATGTTGCTATTTTTTAAAAACTGTACGGGTGTTTTTAAAATTCTGTGTAAAATTTGCTCAATTTTTGAAAATCTGTACGGGTGTTTGTTAAAAACGGGATAGTGAATTTTTTTTATGAAAATGTAAAGTTTTTGATAGATGTGTCAAATGAATTAGAATGTCGTAGCAAAGGAAAAAAAAGAATGCTATGTTTGTTAAATTTTGCATATTAACTTTTTAGCATCTTCATATGTAAATCTTACTTCTCCATCGTGTAACTCTTTTATATAGCTATTTTCTTTTAATTTTCTTAAGGCCACGAGTTCAATGTTGCTTACTCTTTGGTGGCTTATGTTTAGGATTTTGCGCACTTCTTCTATGCTTTTATATTCTCCATCTGCGAGTCCATATCTTAGGTATAAAACTTGTTTTTCTTTTGTGTTTAGGTTGCTTTTATTTTCGATTATGTCAATTAATTGTTCATTTAATATTTGTTTGTTGATATCTTCACTTTCTACGGAGACAATTTTTTCTAATTCGTTTCCTTTCATATCAATTGTGTTATTTAAGGAAATATTTTTGTTTTCTAATAATTTTAGAATTTTATTGACTGTTTTTTCGTCGCAGTTAAGTATTTGTGCTAATTCTTTTGTTGTTGGATAGTTTTTATTTGAATTGTAATATAGGTATTGTTTTAATTTGTCTATATGTGCACACATGTAATTGGGTATTCTAATTGTTCTTGTTTCATAATATAGTGCTCTATCTATTGCTTGTCTTATCCTCCATGTGGCATAGGTTGAGAAGCGACATTCTTTTTTTAGGTCAAATTTTTCTATTGCTTTTATTAGTCCTATATTGCCATATTGAATTAGGTCTGTGAGGTCTAAGCCACGGTTAAGTCTTTTTTTTGCTATGCTTATTACTAATCTTAGATTTTTTTGGATGGCTTCATCTCTTGCTTGGATTTCTCCATTTTTTATTCTTTTAAATAGTTCTATTTCTGTTTCTTTGGTTAGAATATCACTAGGTATTTCGCTGAAATATTGGCTAAGTATGTTAAGATCTTTTTTTTGTTTTTTTAAGTATAGTATTTGTTTGGATTTTAAGCTTTCCATGTTTTGTCCCCCCTTTTTTTGTGTTATCTATTTTTTTGTTGTATTATATTTTCTGGTTTTTTTTTTCTTTTGTTTTGTATGGAGAACCTACTGTATTATAATATTCTTTTACGTATATGTTATTTCTTAATTTTCTTAATGCTTTGGCTTCAATTTGTCTTACTCTTTCACGGGTTATGTTAAAGATTTTTCCTAATTCTTCTAAGGTTCTTGTTTTGTTATCAATTACTCCAAACCTTAAATATAATACTTTTCTTTCTCTTTCGGTTAATGAGGATTCATCAATTATTCTAACCAATTCACCTTTGGCTGCTATTTCTTCTAATGGTATGGATTCTCTGTCTTCAAGTAAATCAATTAGTTCGGTATCTTCGTCTTCGCCAATGCCAGTGTTTAATGAAGATGGTTTATTTATGATTACATCAAATATTTTATCTATTTTTTCATCGCTGTAATTGAATTGTTGTTGGATTTCTTCCATACTGGGATTGATACCATTTAGTACATAATAGTCATTTATATACCTTTTTACTTTGTTTACGTGTTCCATCGTATGAACAGACACTCTTATGACTCTTCCTTTATCAAATATTGCTCTGGTAATGGCTTGTCTTATCCACCTTGTGGCATATGTTGAAAATCTGTAACCTTTGGCAATATCAAACTTTGCTATGGCTTTAATTAGGCCAAAGCAACCTTCGTTTACTAAGTCAAGGAACTCTAAACCACGATTAGTGTAAATTTTGGCAATACTTACTACTAAACGAATATTTTTTTCTATCACTTCTGTTTTCGCTTCTTCATCACCTTGTTCAATTCTTTGGAATAGTGCTTTTTCTTCTTCTGCTGTCAATAGTTGTTCGTTTAATTCGCTTAAAAATTGCTTTGATATATCAATATCAGGTAAATATTGTTCTTCTATTTGTTGGTTTTTTATATTTTGATCATTTTTTAATTCATTATGATATAATTCTTTCATTTTTCTTCCCCCCCTCTTTCTTTTATTTAATAAGTTTTTTTGCTTTTGTTTTTGTTTTGGTGTTGGTCGAATTGCGTACTTCTCCATCATACAATTCTTTAATTTCATTGTTTCTTCTTAATTTTCGACAGGCTTTGAATTCGATTTGTCTTATTCTTTCTCGTGTTAGTTTATATATTTTACCTATTTCTTCTAAGGTGCGATATTCTCCATCATAAATTCCAAATCTTAGGTATAATATTTCTTTTTCTCTTTCGGTTAGGTTACTATTTTCAATGGCTTCAAGTATTTGTTTGCTGAAAATGATTTTGTCTGCGTCAATTTCGTCTTTGTCTTCGATAAAATCAACCAATTCATCATCGCTGTCATCACTTATTGGTGTTGATAATAAAACCATTTTTGTTTTAGCCATTGATATTGTGTTTTCAACCACATTTTTGTCCCAATGTAAATACGTTGCAATTTCTTCTTTTGTTGGATATTTTCCATTATCACGATAATATTCATTGTTGTAATCTTTTAATAATTTTATTCTGTTTTCTTGATGTGCTGGTATTTTAACTGTTCTTCTTTTTTCTAGAATACTACGTGTTATTGCTTGTTTTATCCACCATGTGGCATATGTTGAAAATCTGCAACCTTTGGCAATATCAAACTTTTCTATGGCTGTAATTAGTCCTATGTTGCCTTCTTGAATTAAGTCAAGAAAATCCATACCACTTCCTACATATTTTTTGGCTTCGCTAATTACTAATCGCAGGTTTTTGGTAATAACTTCATTTTTTGCTTCGATATCTCCATTTTTGATTTTTTCAAATAGTTCTTCTTCTTGTCCTTTTGTTAATAATTCTTTTGGTAATTTGCTAATGTATTCATCTAGTCCGTTTATGGTGGTTACATGGTCTTCAAAATTTTCTACTTTTTTGCCTTCTAATTCTACTTCTGTTAAATCTTTTTCATAGTTAAAATTATTCATAAAATCTCCCCCCCTTTTTGGTTAACGTGCTATATCTTACCACATATATTTGATTTTGTCAAACATTTTTTTGCTGAATAAAAGTCTACGGTTGTAGACTATAGATATTTCTTTAAATATTTGCCTGTGTAGGATGTGCTTACTTTGCTTATTTGTTCAGGCGTGCCTGTGCATACTACATTTCCACCTAGATTGCCTCCTTCTGGGCCTAAATCAATGATGTAATCACATACTTTGATAACATCCATGTTATGTTCGATAATTATTACGGTATCTCCATTGTCAACAATTCTATTTAGTATTTCTAGTAATTTTTTGATATCGTGGATGTGTAGACCAGTGGTTGGTTCGTCTAAGATAAAGATGCTTCTTCCTGTTGGCTTTTTTTGCAACTCTTTAGCTAATTTGATTCGTGCGGCTTCTCCCCCACTTAAACTTGGAGCAGGTTGTCCTAATTTCATGTACGAAAGTCCTACATCCATTAAAACTTGTAATTTATTTTTGATTTTAGGAATGTTTTCAAAGAATGTAAGTGCTTCTTCAACTGTCATGTTTAGAACGTCATTGATATTTTTATTTTTATATTTTATTTCTAGGGTTTCTCGGTTATATCTTGTGCCGTGGCATACTTCGCATGGAACGTATACGTCTGGCAAAAAGTGCATTTCTATTTTTTTGACACCATCTCCCCAGCAGGCTTCACATCTTCCACCTTTGACGTTGAAGGAGAATCGGCCTTTGTTATATCCTTTTATTTTGGCTTCTTTGGTCTCGGCAAAGACATCTCTTATATCATCAAATACGGATACGTATGTGGCTGGATTGCTTCTTGGGGTTCTTCCTATTGGAGATTGACTGATATGAACTACTTTGTCTATTTCTTCTATTCCTTTTATCTCTTTGACTTTTCCAGGTCTATCTTTGAAGTTATAATATATATTTTGGGCTAGGGATTTATATAGAATTTCGTTTACTAAGGTGGATTTGCCACTTCCAGATACTCCTGTTACGCATATCATTTTTCCTAGTGGGAATTTGACACTGATGTTTTTTAAATTGTTTTCACTGGCTTTAACAACTTCTAAGTATTTGCCTGTACCTTTTCTTCTTTTTTTTGGAACTTCTATTTTTAATGTATGTTTTAGATATTGTCCGGTTAAACTGTTTTCGTTATTCATTACTTCTTCTGGGGTACCGTATGCCATGACTTTTCCTCCATGTACTCCTGCATATGGTCCTATATCAATGAGGTAGTCGGCTTGAAGCATGGTGTCTTCATCATGTTCAACTACGATTAGGGAATTACCTAAATCACGCATTTCTTTTAGGGAGTTAATTAGTTTTTGGTTATCACTTTGATGTAATCCAATTGAGGGTTCGTCTAATACATATAAAACTCCTGTTAATCTTGAACCTATTTGGGTAGCAAGTCTTATTCTTTGAGCTTCTCCGCCACTTAGGGTTCCAGCTTCTCTAGCTAACGTTAGATATGAGAGTCCTACATTTATTAAAAATGTTAGTCTGGAATTTATTTCTTTTAAGATTACCCCAGATATCTCATTTTGTTCTTCACTTAGTTTTAAGTTGCTTAGGAATTCTTTTAATTCTAGAATGGATAAGCAGGTTACTTCATAGATGTTTTTTTTGTTTATTAATACGGATAGAACTGATGGTTTTAATCTTGCTCCATGGCAGATAGGACAAGTCATTTCAACCATATATTGTTCGATCCATTCTCTTATCCATGTGCTTTTTGTTTCCATGTATCTTCTTTCTAAGTTGGTAATGATTCCTTCAAATGTGTCTTTTGTTTTTCTAGTGGAGCCACTTTTTGATACATAGTTATATTCTAATACTTCACTTGTTCCATATAGAATAATATCTAATTTATCTTTTTCGATGTCTTTCATGGGTGCATTCATATCAATATTAAAGTGTTTACATAATGTTTCTAATTGGGTATATATAATATTGTTGGTGTCTTCAACGTTAATTGCCACGATGGCTCCATCGTTTAATGATTTGGTTTTGTCAGGAATAATCAAATCAGGATCTAATTTATATTTGACACCAAGACCTTTACATTCTGGGCAGGCACCGTATGGAGCATTAAAGGAAAATATCCTTGGTTCTAATTCGTCTAGGGAATAATCACAAAATGGGCAGGCATAGTTTTCACTTAAGATGATTTCTTTATCGTGGAGGACATCAACAATTACTTTACCGTGAGATAATTTTGTGGCTGTTTCTAATGATTCATATAGTCTACTTCTAATATCTTTGTCAATTACTAATCTATCAATTACTACGTTGATGTTGTGTTTTTTGTTTTTTTCTAGGCTGATTTCTTCGTTTAAATCACAGACTACATCATCTATTTTGGCACGTATGTAGCCATCTTTTATTAGTTTTGTTATTGTTTCTTTGTGTGTGCCTTTTTCTCCTTTAACAATTGGGCTTAATATCATGATTTTAGTGTCTATTGGTAGTTCTAATACTTTATTTGTCATTTCTTCAATGCTTTGGGGTTTGATTGGTATTTTGTGTACGGGACAATATGCTACGCCTATACGGGCATATAATAGTCTTAAGTAATCATATATTTCTGTAACAGTGCCTACTGTACTACGTGGATTTTTGTTGGTAGTTTTTTGGTCAATGCTAATACTGGGACTTAATCCTTCGATTAAATCAACATCAGGTTTATCTGTGTTTCCTAGGAATTGTCTTGCATATGCTGATAAGCTTTCTACATATCTTCTTTGTCCTTCGGCATATATTGTATCAAATGCTAAGGAAGATTTTCCACTTCCTGATACTCCAGTTATGACTACTAATTTGTTTTTTGGTATCTCTATGTCTATGTTTTTTAGATTGTTTTCTCTTGCCCCTTTAATAATAATTTTATCCATTTTTATCACCTACTTATTTGTTTCTTTAGTATTATAATATACGAGGAAAAGAATGTCAAGGCTCTTTCATACATTTGTTTGGAAAAAAGTGGTATTTTTGAAATGTGGTGTTTTTTGTATTGATTTTCTGTCTTTTTGTGGTACAATTTTACTTTGTGAGGAAATATGGAAAAGAAAAATTATATATTTGTAACTGATATTAATTATTTAATAAGACTGCTTCAGGAAGATATTGATAGGTATTCTAGGTTACTTAATGCTGTTGCTTTGTTGGGAAAATTTGATAAGAAGATAAAATTGACTGTTAATCATGATTATAAGGATACTAATTTGGTTTACGCTGTAGATAAAGATAATAAGGTATTTGCATTTTATGATAACTGTGAACGTGATATGAAAAAAAGATATACTTTATACGTTAGGGATAGAGATATTGTTAAAAAGTATTCTTTTAAATACAAGATAAATGAAGAAAAAATTGGATACTGTTTTGGTAGTAGTCATATTTTATGGGTATCTTTTAATGAAATGAATTTGGAGTTACCTGGTGATATTTTTTATAATTTAAAGGTATCTAATAAATTTAATGCAAAAATAGTGGCTAGGATACTAGATGAGTTGAAAGTGAAAGATGAAATTAGTTTTGAAGATTTTTCTAATGTTATTTTAAGTGTTAACAGTTTTGAGAATTTAGGTAAGATAACTTTGTCTAAAAGCGAGAATGATATTTTGCTACATGAACAGAAATATTGTAATGGTATTTTAACCGAAGAATATATTCGTGAAATTAAGAAAAATGTGTTAAAAAAAGGCATATCATAGTGTATGTCTTTTGTTTTTTATTGTGGAACTCGTCTTTTAGTTTTCTACTAAGTCTTTTATCTTGTTTTTTATTCTTTGTAGAGCATTATAAACTATTTTAGGATCTAATTCTAAGATTATGGCGATTTCGTTGGTGTTCATGCCCCCTGTTCTCAGTTCGTATATTCTACTTTCTAAATGGGTTAGTTTATCTTTTATTTGATAATCTAATTCGCTTGCATTTTCAAAGTGTAACATGTTGTTTTCAGGATTATATTTTTCATCTATGATGTAGTTGAGTAAATCATTATCGTTATCATTATCAGTTTGGAAGTTGAAGGATATTGATTCATTTAGAATTTTATTTTTGGCTTGGTCTAGTCTTTTTAGGTAAGTTTTTAATCCTCGGTCAATGCATATTGTGGCAAATGTGTAAAAAGATGCTTCGTTATTATCATTATAGCTTTTTATGGCGGTTTCAAAGGCTATCATTGCTTCTTGTGATAAATCATTTTTGTCAATGCCTTTGTTGTTGTTATAAGTAAATTTCATGTATTTGTTAACTATTTTGTCTATGATGTGTTTATATTTGTTATAAAGTATGTCCATGGCTTCTTCACTGTGCTCACTAATTAAATAAAGTAATTCGTTGTCGTTTTCTTCCATAATTATCCTCGTCTATTGATTATTTCGTAAATTATTATTCCTGTAGCAACAGAAGCGTTTAAGCTATTAACTTTTCCTGTCATGGGAATGCTTGCTATATAATCACAGTTATCTCTAACAATTCGACTAATTCCCTTTCCTTCATTGCCGATTACTAAGCAAATAGGCATTTTATAATCAATATCACTTATATTTGTGGAACTCATGTCAGTTCCGATTATCCAATAACCTCTGTCTTTTAGATATTTGATAGTATTTACTAGGTTGGTTACTTTTATTATTTTGATGTTTTCGATGGCCCCAACACTCGTTTTGATAACAGTGCTATTTATTCCTACACAACGATCTTCTGGAATAATAATGGCATCTACTCCTAAGGCTTCACTGGTACGTATTATTGCTCCAAAATTATGTGGATCTTCTATGTGATCTAACATTACTATTAAAGGATATTTTTTATTTATATTGTTTATTATTTCTTTTAAGTCGTATGTTTTATAATCATTAACTAGTGCTATTATGCCTTGATGTAATCCATTAACCATTTTATCTAATTTAAAAATATCTAAATAAGTAATATCAATGTTTTTGTCTTTTAATAAATCTAATATTTTTTTATCATTAAATTTCTTTGATAAATATAATTTGTTAATTTTGCTATTGTTTAATAATTTTTCATATACAACATTTTTACCATATATATACATAATTATAACTCCTTTACATAAGAAAGTATTTCATTTAATCTATCTTTGTTATTTATATATAAATAACCTATTAAGGCTTCAAAGCCTGTGGCATGTTTATAGGTTAGAATATCAGTATTTTTTGGGTGTGCTTTTCTTTTGTTGTTGCGACCTTTTCTTACAATGTCTAATTCATTATCATTTAGGATTTTGGCTTGAATTAGGTGGTTTAAAAAATTTACTTGTCCATATGCGGATACGTATTTAATTGCTTCTTTTTGTAAATCGTCTATTTTGGATATGTCTTTGTCTATCAGGTGTTTTCTTATGAATAATTCATATACTGAATCGCCTAAATAAGCTAAGACCAATATGTTATCGTTATCAAAATTCATAAATTACTCCTTTTTTAGTAGTTAAATTATATCATTATAGGGTGAAAAGTACAAGTTAAAAAGGTATGTGTTATTATTTAGTGTTTTTATAAATTGCTACATATCTAATAGCATATTTTTTTGTTTTAAGTAGTTTTATGTTGCCATATTCTTCTTTTAATATGTCATTTTGATATTCACATACTACTTGTCCATTTTTGTTTAGTAAATTATTTTGATTTATATAATTTAAGATTTTATCTATAATTTTCATATTATATGGAGGATCTATAAATATTAAATCAAAACTAATTTTATTATCGCAAAAATATTTTAGGGATGTCATATAATCCATTTGTAAAACTTTGTAATTATTAACTTTGTAATTATTTAAATTTTTTAATATTGTTAGATAGCATTCTTTATTATTGTCTACAAAATATGTATATTTACTGCCATTGCTGATAGCTTCAATACCGAGATTTCCACTTCCAGCGAACAAATCTAAGCAAATGCTATTTTGAATGTTATCTTGAATCATGGCAAAAACTGATTCTTTTACACGATCCATGGTTGGTCTTGTTCCTTGAATATTATAGCCTAAAATATTTCTTCCTTTTAGACTGCCACTTATAACTTTCAAAGGCATTCCTTCTTTCCTGTGATGTTTTTTATTTTTTTATTGATGTCCATGACTAAATAAAATAATTCGTTGTAACATTGCATGTAATTGGCATAGTCAGGATTATTAAATATTTCTTTTTTTAATGTAATGTTTTTTTCTTTTTGATATTTTTTTATTTTCTTTAAAATATCTTGGTTATTTAGTAATTTGTTTTTGGCTGTAGTAAGGTCTTTTACAATTTTACTGTTATCTAAATAATCTAATAATTCATATGTTTTTTCTATTACTTCATTCATTTTATCACCTACTTTAATACGTCTAAAAAGTTTTGAATTAAGCTTATATTATTTAATACTTTGTTTAAGCGATCGCTTGGTTTTAATTCGTATTTGTCTTTCATATCACTAATAAAATCATTAAATAAAAGTGGATTTCTGTTTAAATATTTGTACCAGATAGAGTTTTCACGTAGAAATTTTTGGTACATTAAGTTGTTTTTTATTTTATATTGTAAATCAATGCTCATATTTAATCTTCAAACCTTTTATATACTGGTCTTGGGGTATAATTGTTATTGGAAGATGTAGGATTGTTTTTGGATACGACTAAATCGCCAAATAATGATAAGGCCTTTTGTAGGGAGGTTATGCCTTCTTGAACTTTGTCTACATCCATGTTTTTTACCATATTGATTACTTCGTTGAAACTATTTTTGTTGTTATGTTTTGTATTGATGGTTGGTTTTTCTTCTTCTTTTACATATTTATCCCAAATGCTATTATCTTCACCATATAAATCGTACATTTCATAAAATTTTTGCCAAGTCATTTCATTATTGTTAACATATTTGATTAAATTAGGATTTTTCCTTACAAACATTTTGAAACTATCAACACTCATAATATCACCTAATTAATTATATGCTTTATTTTTTTATTGTTTATTATTATTTACTAAATTTTTAAATTCTAATCCGCGGTCTTCAAAGCATTTATATTGATCCCATGAGGCACAGGCTGGAGAAAGTAAGACAATATCGCCACTTAGAGATATTTGTTTTGCTTTTTCGACTGTTTCTTTTAGGTTATTGAAAACTAAACAGGAAATATTTATTTTATCACAAAAATTTTTTATTTTATCCTTGGTTTCACCATAGCATAAGACGTTTTTTACGTTTTGCATGTAGTCTTTTAATTCAAGGAAATCTTGTCCGCGATCTAATCCACCTAATATTAAATTAATTGGTTCATGAAAAGCACTTAGGGCGATGGTGGTTGCCATGTTATTTGTTGATTTTGAGTCATTATAGTATTTTACTCCGTTGATAGTGTTAACGTATTCAATACGATGTTCTACGCCTTTAAAGTTTTCTAGTGTTTTTTTGATGGATGTGATGCTGATATTAAGATTTATGCCAGTGATGATGGCACACATCATATTTTCGTAATTGTGGTTACCTTTTAAGATGGTTTTTGTTGTATCAATGATGGGTTTATCTTGGTAGTAAATTATGTTATTTTTTAAATAAGCATCACATTTTCTAGTGGCACTGAAAAAGTATTTGGTGCTTTTTATGTCTTTTGTTATTTCGATGCAATCATTGTTTGCTCCGTTTATTATGGCAATGTCTTTGTTCGTATGATGATTGAAAATTTTCTTTTTGATATTTTTATAATTGTCGTAAGTACCATGGAAATCAAGATGAACAGGATATAAGTTAGTTAATATGGAGATATCTGTTTTGAAATCTTGAAAATTAACAAGATGGTGTCCAGCAATTTCAATTACAATATAATCGTTTTCTTGAATTTTATTTAGAAATCCTGATAAAGGGAGTCCTACATTTCCTGTTAGGTGGACTTTTTTGCCTGCATCTTTTAGCATTTCATATATTAAAGTAGTGGTCGTGGTTTTACCATTGCTACCAGTTATGCCTATGATTTTTACATTTTTAGGTAACAAGTGATATGCCATTTCTATTTCGTTGATGACGGGGATATTGTTTTTATAGCAAAATAATACGTATTTGTGGTCGTTTTTAATGCCTGGATTTTTTATTAGATAGTCAAAATCGTTTGTTAGTATGTCGTCAGGATGGCTTCCTAGAATAACTTTGACGCCCATATTTTCCAGTTCATGAACTTTATCCATGTCTTGATTGGTGCTGAAATCATTAACAATAACGATGTTATTTCTTTTGGCTAAGACTTTAGCAGCTTCGTATCCACTTCGAGCCATGCCTAAAATAAATATTTTTTTATTTTCAAACATATGGTTACTCCTTTTCTTTAATTGCTTCAAGCATGTTTATTTTGATGTTTAGATTGTTGAATTTTTCTTCGTATTCTGTTGTGATGTTGGGGATGTTTTCTTTTTTTAAATCATTTGTTGTATATATTATTTTATAACCATTTTCTTTTAATGAAGAAATGGAATAATTGAATAGGTTTAAGTTATCTGTTTTCATGGTGATGTGGGCTTTGTTTTTAAAAATTTTGTCATAGATATCTAAGAAGATATATGAAGTTAGTCTTCTTTTTTGATGTCTTTCTTTGGGCCATGGATCGGAAAAGTTTAAGTAAATTAAATCTATTTCTTTGTCAAAAATTGTGCTTAAATTTAGAGCATCTAGTTTTATTAATTTCAAGTTGTTTAAATCAAACTGGTTTGTTTTTTGAATGGCACGTACAAGGACACTGTCATATTTTTCAATTCCTATATAATTAATATCAGTGTTTTGGAGGGCGTTTTCTAATATGAATTTCCCCTTACCCATGCCTATTTCTAAATAAATGGGATTATCGTTTTGAAATAATTCGTTCCATTTACCTTTATAATCACAAGGGTTATTGATATAATATTTACCTTCTTCAATAATATTTTTTGCATTTCTTACGTTTTTCAATCTCATAATATACCTCATAGACATTATATAACATTTTGGAGTACTTATCAATACTAGGCACTTATTTCGTTTTGAAACATATATTAGTATTGATAAGGAGTGAATCGTGAATCATGAATAAGGATAGAGATATGTTTTATAATGTATATGGTTATGGGGGGGCTAATCCGGCAATCAATCCCATACAGGGAATGGTTCCTGGGCAAATGAATCCTTTTATGAATCATAATGAATTAAATACAAGGTTATCTAATTTAGAAAATAAAATCAAGGTCTTGGAATCAAGAATAGCAAGGTTGGAAAATCCATACAATTCTAATTACAATGAACCAGATTCTAACATGTATATGTTATGATTCATTTGCACTACCTCGCGGTAGTGTTTTTTCTACAAGTAAAGATTGTTTGGCTTTACCGTAGACATAATTCCGGTAGTAGCTACCGTACTTTATTTGGTTTTTTTTATTTTTCTTTTGCTATGCTGTTATAATGTTTTAGTTTTGTTTTGTGTAATTTTTGACTTTATAAATATGCTGTTGATGTTGTGGACTTTTTGATATGTTTGGCTTTTATGATAAATTAGACATATTTGTTTATGCATATGAAACATTTGGTTTAATTTATTTTTTTAGTGGTTTTTTATCACCTCCTTGGTTTGTGAATTTACTATACTATAAAAGGGAAGAAAAAGTCAAACTGCAGAAATTAAAAAACGCCCGGTTGTTTTTTGAAATTTGGTAGGTTTTTGGTGCAGGTTTTAACAAACACCCGTGTAGTTTTTTAATTTTGGTAATTTTAATATTTTTTTCGAAAAATTTATTTTTATTTTTTTATTCGACAAATTACTTGGATTAGATGTATTACACTTATTTCATGAAAGAAGGTGTGATATCGATCAAACTGATTAGAAAAATAAACATTAAGAGTTTGGCCATTAATAGTTTATTTTTTTTATTATTATTTATTTTTATCATGAGTACTTCTTCAATATTGAGGGAAAGAGAAAAGATTTCTTTTAACTATGCGTTTATTCCAAAAACGAAGGATACCACAGATTATATAACTTATTTGAATGATTATTATCAAACCGATGATATTGTGAGCTATCTTAAGATAAACAAAGATATCACTACTCCAGTGGTACAGGCGGAAGATAATACTTATTATTTGAACCATACTATAAGAAGGGAGGAATTAGTAACTGGGAGTATATTTTTGGATTATAGAAATGATATAAATGATAAAAAATTACTAATATATGGTCATAGCAATAATAAGTATGATATTCCTTTTAAATATTTAAAAAATTACTTGGATTATGATTATTTTTTGAATAACAAGTATATTACTTTTATAACTGATAAGGTTTATATATATGAGATTTTTTCTGTTTTTAGTGTAGAAAATGATTATCAATATAGTAAATTATATTTTCAAAGTGATGATGAATATATTGAGCATTTAAATTATTTAAAAAATAATTCAATGTATAAAAACTCTGTGGATTTGAATGGGGATAGTCATATTATTACTTTGCAAACGTGTTTAAATACTAAAGGAAGTAAGTTGTTGATAATAAATGGAAGAAAGGTGAATTAATGAAAAAGAAATGGATTGTTTTATTATTAGTTATTGCTGTAATTAATATTTCTCTGGTTAAGGCGTTGACTAAGGATAATGAGTTTGGAAAGATTGAAATAGATAAATATGCTTCTAAGGAGGATGTAACGTATGGTAGGAGTGCCAAGGTTACTTTAGAGGTTAATGGAAGTAGTTTTGAGAAGAAGAATACTTTAGATGTCGTTTTGGTTTTGGATAGGTCTTCTAGTATGAATGACAATTTGGATAATCAAAATAAAATGGGCTTGGTAAAGGCGGAAGCTAAGAGTTTGGTCAATGATATACTTAAGGGGGATGGCAATGTAAGGATGGGTATTGTTGCTTTTGGTACTAGGGTTTTAGATAAGTATTCTTCTAAGAAACTGGCAAGTGATAAAACAAAATTGGATGGTTTGATAGATTCTATTCCTAATTATTTATATAATGAGGCAACAAACGTGCATGATGCTTTAAATAAGGCAGAGGCATTGTTGAGAAACAGCGTAGCAAACAAAAAGGTAATAATTCTTTTGACTGACGGAGCTCCTACTAAGTTTACTTATAAGGGAAAGACTTATGGTACTGGTAAGAATGATAATCAGGTTTGCTATATTGGTAAGGGAAAAAAATGTACCAAGTCCTCGCCTTCTACAATGGCTAAGAATGTGGCAAATGAACTTAAAAAGAATGTAACTGTTTATACAATAGGTTTTGATGTTGTGGATGATGCATTTTTGGGTGAAATAGCTAGTTCTAAGAACGATTTTTACTTGGCTAAGGATAGTAATAAATTAAGGGAAAATTTTAAGGATATTGTTAAGAAAGTAAATGTTATTGCAAATAATATTGTGGTAACTGATGTTATTCCTGCTACTTTTGTTTTGGATAAGGATAGTGTTAAAGTTCCTGATAATACTACTTTTGAAATTGTTAATGAGGATGATAAAACTACTAAGATAATATGGAAGATTGGTGATTTGGATGCAACTTTAAATTATAAGTTAACTTATAATGTTACCGCGGTAGCTCCTTACTATGGTAGTATAAATACTAATAGTCGTGCTTATTTGGAGGGTAATGCTCTTGAGGATAATGATTACTATAAGAATAAGAATATTTTGTTAACTTTTCCTAAGCCAAATGTTCCTATTCCTGCTTTGACTAATGATGATGATTATTCTAATGTTACTTTATATAGACAAAATAAGTTAATGGTTAATGCAAATGATGGTATTTTAACTAATGATAATTTGTATCAAGTAAATGATAGTAATGCTGATATTAAGAATTCTGTTGTTATCGTGCCAGATTCTTTGTCTTGTGGTAAGTTAGAGGATATTGATGTTTTGGAGGATGGTAGTTTTACATATTCTAGTAATAATGAGTGTTTGGGTGATATTACTTTTGATTATTATATAATGTCTAATGTTGGTGATACTGTTGTTATTTCTAATACTAGTACTGTTACTTTACATGTTTCTAAGAAACCTACTTCTTATACGGTTAAGTATTTAGATTATGAATCTAAGAAGCCTTTACATGATGAGAGGATGTTGGATGTTTATCTTTTTGATGAAATTAGGGAGGAAGCTTTTCATATCGATAATTATAATTTAATTGGTGATAATGTAATTACCAAGGTAATCGATAAGGAAAATGAGGAAATAATATTTTACTATGTTAGAGAGAATAATATTGCTTATGTGGTTGATTATTATTTTGATGATGTTTTAGATTTGAACAAGAGAGAGATATTTATAAATAATAGGCTTGATGCTTTGATAGATAATTATCCTGATAAATTGGATTATGGTTATGTTTTGGATCGTGTTGATAATTTGCCTTTAGTTTTAAAGGAAAATTTGGATGATAATGTTATTAGGGTATATTATAAGAGGGTAACTGGTAATGTGATAGTTAATTTTATAGATGTGAATGGCAAGAAGTTGAGTGATTCTATTACTATTACTGATTATGTGAATAATTCATATGATACTGAGCCTATGGTGATTGATGGTTATAAGTTTGTTAAGGTGATTGGTAATCCTCAAGGAAAAATCATGGAGGGTAATGCTATAATTACTTATATTTATGAATTGATTATTCCTAAAACGGGGGTTAGTCCTAATTATTGGAAGGAAATAATTTCTTTATCGTCATTTGTTTTGTTAATGAGTATAATAGTTGTAAAGAAACATCTAAAACACAATTAATAGATGTTTTTTTATAATACGTGGTATAATTAGTATAGGTGGTAAATATGAAGATTTATGTTGTTAGACATGGAGAAACAAATGAGAATATTAGTAAAATGATGCAAGGTAATATGGATACGGAGTTAAACGATGCTGGAAGAAAACAGGCTTATGATTTGGTGAAAAAGGTAGCTAGTTGTGATGTCGATTTGATTTTTTCTTCTCCTTTGAAGAGAGCTTATGATACGGCTAAGATAATTGCTCAGGGTAAAAGAATTGTTGTTGATGAGCGTTTGAAAAGTAGAAATCATGGTGAATTTCAGGGTATTTCAAGGAATGAAATTAATTTGAAGGATTATTGGAATATTAAGAAAAATATAAGGTATGAGAAGGCTGAAAGTGTTAGAGATTTGTATGATAGAATCGTTTCTTTGCTTATGGATATTAAGAGGTATTATCCTGATAAGAAGGTTCTTCTTGTTACTCATAGTGGGATTACGAGGATTCTTTATTATTATTTTAATGGTATTCCAGAGGATGGTGATTTGACTTCTTATAAATCTACTAACTGTTCATTTGAGGAATATGATTTGTAAGTTTTTTACTTGTGTCTTTTTTAATTTTAGTGCTTATGTTATAATTTAAGCATTTTTTTAATATTTTTTTATTTTTTATGATAAAATTGTATTAAAGGGAGGTCTTATGAAGAGGAAGATAAATATTATTACGCATTTTGTTAATAGTCTGCTTTTTATTGTTATGGGGTTAATATTTATTATTAAGAGGAATGAGATGTTTGCTATTACTATTAAGGTAATTGGCGTTTTGCTATTAATAACGGTTGTTTTTAAGGTAATTAATGTTTTGGTTAAGAGACGGAAAATTTTAGATGGTGTTTTGGATATTTTAATAACTTTGATTACTTCTATTTTTATTATTGAGAGTCCTTCATTTTTTGTTTCGTTTTTTATTATTGTTTTTGGGATATATGCGATGTTGCAAAGTTTGTCTAGCTTGATTAATTTATATATTTATAAGCACGATCATCTTCACGGTAAGTTAGGAATTGTTTTTAAGTTTCTTATTAGTTTTGTTACTTCTTATTTGTTGTTGTTTAGTAGGGTGAGTAATTCTAAGTATCTTTGTCTTATTACTGGTATTTATTTGATTATTTATGGTGTTAATATTTTTGCTGGTATTTTTGAGAGAAAGAAGAGATTAGTTATCCCCTTACCTACTATTTTGACTATGTTTATTCCTCCACTTCTAATTAAGAAGGTTGAAAAGGAGAAAGGTAATATTTCTACTAATGTTAAGAAGGATATTAATCCTAATTTGGAGATATTGATTCATTTGGCTAAAAATGGTTCGGCTATGATGGGTCATGTTGAGGTGGCTGTTTGTGATAAAATTTATTCTTATAGTTGTTATAATTATACTAATAGAAGGCTTTGGGGTGGCATGGGTGATGGTATTTTAGGTATATTTGATCATGATAAGTATATTAAGTATTGTGTTTGCGAGAAAAATCGTTTTATTGTTTCTTATGGGGTTTTATTAACTGAGAAGGAAATAGATATTGTTTTAAATAAGATAACTGAGATGCTTCAGGAAAATGCTGTTAGGTGGTATCCTGAATATGCTTTATATGATATGAATCTTTGTCCTAAGAAGGAATTTACGGAGATGGCTAATCAAACCTATAAGAAGGCGGATGGTATATTTTATAAGTTTATTAAAGGTAAATTTAAGACCTTCTTTGTGTGTCGTACTAATTGTGTTGAGGTGGCCGATACTATATTAGCGAGTCTTGGTACTAAGGTAATTAATTTGGAGGGGGTTCTTAGTCCTGGTACTTATTATTCGTATTTGGAAAAGGAATATTTGAAGAAAAATAGTAGAATTGTTTCTAAAACTGTTTACACTAAAGAATTGTTCAAGAAAAAGAAATACTAATCAATATTTGATGTATGTATTTCTTTTTTATATTTTGATTTTATTTTTGTTTTTTAGTCTTATTTCACTGAAGTTACATTTTTTACATAGTGTTTCACATTTTATTCCTTTTTGAAAGTTTTGGTTCATTTTTTTAAATCTTTCACTTTGGATAATGCTTTCTAGACTGTTTTCAAAGATGTTTCCTAAATTTATTATTCCTTGGCTGTCGAGGCAACATGGTACTACATTTCCATTTGATAAAATTGCTATATGGTTAATCGTGCCATAGCATTTGCCTGTTTCTCTATAATAATCGTTATCTAAGCTGGGCCATTTGAATACATAATCTTTGTTTAGATATAGGTTGTTTTTGATTTTGATGTTTAATTTTTGGTTTAGTTCTTCATAATCAATGTGATATTTTTGGCTAAGGTATGTGATAAAGTTGCTACTTGAATTGTTGCTTCCAAGGTTCCATAGACGATATGATACGATGATACTACTGTTATTAATTATTTCATTAACGGTGTTGTCAATTGTACTAAAATTTTTATAAATATGAATAATGTCATGGATAGAAATGTTTATTTGTCTAATTGTTTTGTTATGTTTTTGGATAATATCTAATTTATTACTTAGAAGGGTGCCATTTGTAGTTATATTAACTTTTTTATTGTACTTTGATGCTAATGATAGTATTTCGTCTAGTTCTGCATGTAATAATGGTTCTCCTAATACGTGTAGGTGGATATAATCTGTATAATTGTTGATTTTTTTTAAAATTTGTTCAAACTCTTTACTGCTTAGTGTGTCTTTTTCTCTTTTGTATTTGCTACAAAATGGGCAATGGAGATTGCATTTGTTGGTGATTTCTATATAAATACTTTTAAACATTTTATTCGCTTTCTAGTTCAAAGATGATATCTCTTAGTTCCATGGCTTTTTCAAAGTCTAATTTTTTAGCAGCATCTTTCATTTCGTTTGTTAATCTTATGATCATGTCTTGTTTTTCTTTCTTGCTGTATTTTTCTTTGATTTGAACATCTTTTTTTGTTTCTAGTTCGTTAGTTATTAATTCTCTAATTTCTTTATTGATGGTTCTTGGTATGATATGATTTTTGATATTATATTCGTTTTGGATGGTTCTTCTTCTTTTTGTTTCGGTGATGGCTTCTTCCATTGATTCGCTTATGGTGTCAGCATACATGATGACCATACCGTTTTCGTTTCTTGCACATCTTCCTATTGTTTGAATTAGGCTTCTACTACTTCTTAAGAATCCTTGTTTATCAGCATCCATAATGGCAATTAGAGATACTTCTGGGATGTCTATTCCTTCTCTTAGTAAGTTAATGCCTACGACTACATCATATTTTCCTAATCTTAGGTCTCTTATTATTTTAATTCTTTCTAAGGTTTTTATTTCATTGTGTAAGTACGCTACTTTCATGTCTATGTTTTTGAGGTAATTGGTTAGTTCTTCAGCCATTCTAATTGTTAGAGTTGTGATTAATACTCTTTCATTTTTTTCTATTCTAACGTTTATTTCATTTATGAGATCATCAATTTGGTTTTTAGTAGGTCTTACTTCAATTATAGGATCAAGTAGTCCTGTTGGTCTTATTATTTGTTCTACCACTTTATGATGAACTTTTTCTAGTTCGTAATCACCAGGGGTTGCAGATACGTAGATAACATTTTTTATTTTGCTCTCAAACTCTTCAAATTTAAGTGGTCTATTATCAAGTGCACTTGGTAGTCTAAAGCCATAGTCTACTAAATTTTGTTTTCTCGCTCTGTCACCATTGTACATTCCTTTTACTTGAGGTAAGGTAACGTGCGATTCGTCTATTACTAAAAGGTAGTCGTCGCCAAAGAAGTCGATTAGGGTGGTTGGCATTTGGCCAGGACTTCTTAGAGCAAGTGGTGCTGAATAGTTTTCAACACCACGGCATGTTCCTGTTTCACTTAGCATTTCCATGTCGTAGTTAACTCTTTCTTCTATTCTTTGGGCTTCAATTAATTTATTTTTTTCTTTGAAGTATTTTACTCTTTCTTCTTTTTCTTTGGATATGTTTTCAATGGCTTTTTGTAATTTTAAATCGTTGGTAACAAAGTGGGATGCAGGAAATAATGAAATTGTTTTTTTGTCTTTTAGGATTTTCCCAGTAATGCTATCAAACTCACTGATTCTATCTATTTCGTTGCCAAAAAATTCAATCATTAGGCCTTCTGTTTTTTGGTTTACGGGAATTATTTGTAAGGTGTCCCCGATTACTCTAAATGTACCTCTTTTTAGGTCAATGTCGTTTCTTTCGTATAACATGTCAACTAGTTTTTTTAAAACATCATCTCTTTTTATTTTGTCGCCTACATTTAGGGTGAGCATTTTGTTCTTGTAATCTTCTACTTCACCTATTCCATATATGCAGGACACACTGGCAACGACAATAACATCTTTTCTCGTAATGATGGCAGAGGTGGCACTGTGGCGAAGTTCGTCTATTTCATCATTGATGCTACTGTCTTTTTCAATATATGTATCTGTTGATGGAACATACGCTTCTGGTTGGTAGTAGTCATAATATGATACAAAGTACTCTACTTTATTATTTGGAAAAAGTTCTTTGAATTCACTGTAAAGTTGTCCCGCAAGTGTCTTGTTGTGAGCTAAAACTAGTGTTGGTTTATTTACTTCTTTTATTACATTAGCAATTGTGAAGGTTTTTCCTGTACCTGTGGCTCCAAGTAATACTTGCTCTTTTTGACCTTCTTTTATTCCTTCTACTATTTTTTCTATTGCCTGTGGTTGATCACCACTTGGTTTATATTTACTGACTAGTTCAAACATGATATTCCTCCTTTATAAATGGTAAAAATACTATAACAAAATTTTTTTTGGTTGTCAATTGATTTTTATACATTTGTTTGATTAAATGTGTGGTAAAGAAAAAAGGAACTACTTCCTATTGTTGGTTGTTATCTTCTTGTTCTAAGGATGCAAGGATTTTCTTTTGATTAGCCAGTATGCGTTCCATTTTGTCATGTAATTCTTCTAAGATTAATTCACTTTTTAAGTCAGTTTTATAATCGTTTTGACTTCTTATGCTGTCTTTTTTAGCTGCTCGATTTTGGCTCATCATGATAATTGGTGCTTGCAAGGCTGCGATGCATGATAAGACTAGATTTAGTAAAATGAAAGGATATGGGTCAAGGTCTTTAATAAAGTATACATTAAGGATAACCCAGGTAATTAAAAAGAGGGAAAATCCTATTATAAATCCCCAGCTACCAGCATGTTCAGTTAGTTTGTCGGCTAGGATATCTCCAAACTTTTCTCTTTCTTTGTCTTCTTTGTCAACATCTATTGCTATAGGACTATCAATAAGTAAATTTATTAGTTGTTCTTCATCTTCTATTTCTAGATTTTTGTTTAATAGCATTTTTACTATTTCTTTTTTTGTTTTTCTTTTTTCCATTTTATCACCTATTTTCATGATACTACTAATTTGTTTTGGTGTAAAGAAAAAACTATTTTTTATAATAGTTTATCGTTTAGAAAATTAATCTACTACGTTATTTTATTGTGTAAATTAAAACAGCATAGCAAAAGTGTATTGATTTATCCAATTGTGCTTGGGACTAATTTCATTGCATATTCTTCGGCAGTGATAGCACGGCTGGTTACTTCACTTGGTATTTCTACGTTTACTTTGGTGTAATCAAATTCTATAGTTATATCTAATTTATCTATTCCATCAATGTTTAACATTTCTGTTTTGTCATTTTCTAAATTTAAGTATTTAATGATTTCTCCTATGTTCGCACTCATTTTTGTGATGTGGTTATTTTTGGTATCAATAAATATTTTTATGGCTATGTTACCATCAAATTTGATGTCTCCTGTATTTTCTCCTACGGCATTTAATATGCGTGATAATAAATCTTTGGTAATATTTAGTTGATATTCGGCTATATCATTTTCTTTGTTAACAAGAACGATGTCAGTTTCTTTTAGTACTTCGTCCACTAATGTTTTTGTAAGTTTTTCTGCTTCTTCAATATTTTTGCTATATTCGTTTTCTTCTGTTTCTTCTTGTTTTATCCAGTAATTTTCTTCGTTTTCTATGCCTAACATGGAATCTACTATTGAACTTTGCATGTATACTGTGTTAGTGTTATTTTTCATATTTAAATATAGTTCTTGTGGACCAAAATAGATGTTATCTTCTATATTAATTTTGGCGATTAGGTTATTTTCATCAATGCTATTAAACATTATGTTTAAGGTAAGTGGTAAATCAACTTTAACTCCACTGCTACTAAATCCTAGATTAACTCCTACCATTACTTTCCCTGAATCATTTTTTTCTTGGATAGCTTTTTTAAATACTTCTAATGGTGTTAATTCGCGCTCTTTTTTGGTAATACATCCTGTTAAGGCTAATACTAAAATAAAAACACCTATAAACTTAAAAATCTTTTTCATAACTTCCTCCTACTACTTAAGTTTATAATAATTATATCATTTTTTTGAATAAATTGTTATTTTTTACATTTTTTTTATTTTATTTAACGGCCATAGTTGGAAGATGCATTTACCTATGATATCACTTTTTTTTATTAGGCCAAAGTCTCTGCTATCATAAGAGTCTTCACGATTATCTCCTAAAACTAAGTACATGTCATCAGGTATTTTTGTGTATCCTAAATCGTTTAAACTAAAATTATTTGTTTTGGTACTTTTATCTAAATATAATTCATCATATCCAACGCCATCTATGTATAGTGTGTTGTCTTTATATTCGATAATTTCTCCTGGTAAGCCTATTACTCTTTTGATTAGATATCTGGTATCTTCGTTTTTAAATGAAATTATATCATTTCTTTGTATGGTACTTATTTTATAGTGTATTTTACTTACGAAGACGACATCTCCATCATTGTAGTTGGGACTCATGGAATTGCCAACAACTTGGGATAGGGATATGACGTAGATAGCTAAAATTAAAACTAAGATTATGACTATGATGTATTTAAATGTATCGCTTAAGAATTCTTTTATTTCACGAAAGTCCATCTTTATCCCTCCATATGTTACATATATATATAATACCATATTTTTTTCGATTTTATAAAGTTTTTTTTGTTATTTGTCAAAAAGATAAATTTTTTTGTTGGGAGAAGACGGTTGGGTGGTATTTATACGGTTTTATGAATCTAAGAGGATTCTTACTTTGCTTTGTTCTAGTATTCTTTCACCACTTTCAGGAGACTGGGAGATTACTTTGTTGCCACTGCCGGTGTATTCTATTTGGAAGTTTTTAAGTAGGTTGTTTGCTTCTTTTTTGTCAAGGCCTATGACGTTGGGTACTTCGTAGTATTTTAGGTCATACCACTGATATTCTTTTTCCATGCCATCTTTGCTTTTTTGAACGTTTAGGGCGATGGCAGAATCTTCTAAAATGTTTTTGGCGACGGGACCAGCGACTGTTCCTCCGTATTGAGTAACGCCTTTGGGGTAATCAATGGCTACATATACTACTACTTGGGGGTTATCAGCGGGTAAAAAACCAATAAAAGAAACTATATAGTTACCAACCATGTAAACTCCATTTTTTACTTTTTGGGCGGTTCCTGTTTTGCCTCCTACGCGGTAGCCATCTAAATATGCGGGTCTGCCAGTTCCGTTAGAGACAACGCTTTCTAAGGCGTACCTTACTGTTTTGCTGGTTTCGGGACTGATGACATTGTTTTTTACAACGGTTGGTTTTACTTCTTTAATGATTTCTCCTGTTTCTGGTTCTATGTATCTTTTGACGATGTGTGGTTTATATAAGGTTCCTCCATTTATGATGGCTGATACTGCGGTTACTTGTTGTATTGGGGTAACGCTTACTCCTTGACCAAATGCGGTCGTGGCTAATTCGACTGGACCTACTCTATTTAATGAGAATAGGATTCCATTGGCTTCACCATTTAAGTCTACGCCTGTTTTTTTGCCAAATCCAAATCTATCTATATAACTGAATAAGGTTTCTTTGCCTAGTCTTTGTCCTAATTCAACGAATCCTGGGTTGCATGAGTTTTCTACTACTTCTAAAAATGTTTGGTGTCCATGACCACCATGTTTCCAACATCTTATTCTTGCTCCTTCGACATTTACTGATCCTCCATCATAAAAGGTATCTTTGAATATATCTACTTTTTTTTCTTCTATAGAGGTTGCTAAGGTGATTATCTTGAATGTGGAACCTGGTTCATAGGTCATCCATATTGGTAGGTTTCTATTTATTTCTTCTATCGTATATTTTTGATAATTATTAGGGTCAAAATTAGGGCGACTGCTCATCCCTAAGATTTCTCCTGTATTTGGATTCATAGCTAAGGCTAGAGCATGATCGGGATTATATTTAGTTACGACGTTATCTAATTCTCTTTCAATTGATGCTTGTATATCATAATTTATCGTAAGTTCTATATCAATGCCATCTTGAGGTTTAACATAGACTTCCTGCATATTTAGCTTGTTTCCTTTGGCGTCAGCATAATATTTGATGGCTCCATATTCACCAGTTAGGTAATTATCGTATTGTAATTCTAGTCCTGATAAACCTTGGTTATCGATACCTACATAGCCTAGTACGTGTGATAACATAGTACCATATGGGTAATATCTTTTTGATTCTTTGACTAGATATACTCCTTCGTATTTATAACTATTTATTTTATCCGCTGTTGCATAACTTAATCTTCTGCCTTCTGGATGTACTCTTTCTATTGATGTTTTTTTGCTTACATGTTTGTACATTTCTTCGTAGCTGACATTTAAAATTTCACTTAATGTTTTGGCTACGGTTTCTTTATTTTTGATTTGGTTTGGTATTAAGATTAGAGATGTTGTTGTTAGGTTATCGGCAATGACTTTGTTATCACTGGTTAATATTTTCCCACGATTGGCTTCAATTGGGAGATTTCTACTCCAAAGTGCATTGGCTAATTTATTTAATTTATTGTAGTCAATTACTTGGATGTAGAATACTTTGCATATTATCATGATAAAGCATAGTATTATTATTAGAAATATTATTTTTTCTCTTTTATGTATTTTTTTAAAAAACATATAAATCACCAATAAATAATATGTTTATTAAAAAGAAAAAAGCACTTTATGAAAAGTACTATTTGGTTTTATGTTGTTTTGTTTGGATGTTTAAATTTTCTATTTCTTCTATTGGAACTAAGGTTAATTTATTTTCTTTCATTATAAAATATGAATTAGTTGCTTGATCAAGAAATATTTTATTTGTTATAGGTATTAGACCTATTCCGTTTATTGGACTTGTTAGTGGTATTATTTTGTTATTAGAATCTTGCCTATAATATAAACCATCAGATTCACTATAAAAAATATTTTCTTTGTCTGTTAAGCTTAATGCACTTGCATTTATTGGACTTGTTAGTGGTATTATTTTGTTATTGGAATCTTGCCTATAATATAGTCCGTCTGATTTGCTATAGTAAATGTTTTCTTTGTCTGTGAAACTTAATGGGCTTGCATTTATTGGACTTATTAAGGGTATTATTTTGTTATTGGAATCTTGCCTATAATATAGTCCGTCTGATTCACTATAAAAAATATTTTCTTTTTCTGTTAAGCTTAATTCGCTACCATTAATAGGACTCACTAATTTATTTTTCATTCTATCACCATCCAATTTAATTTTATATTAAATACTTTAATTTGTCAATTCAAACATAATTATATGATTCTATTCAACATGTTAATTATTTTGTCAAGTACTTGTTTTTTGTTATCACTTCTATTCCTGTTTGTAACTATTATTTTATCGTTGTAGAATTTGTTATTGTCTCTATCATATATGCTAATATAAACTATGTTATCTTCTTTGTATGGGTTAAATTTATCTGCTTTATTTAATTTACCAGTTACTCCTATTCCGTAGTTTGAATTAGTATACTTTGCTATGTTATAGCTCATTTCATTTGCTACTTCTTTGCTGTAGACTGTGTATTTATTAATTGTGTCTTTGGCAATACCCATTTTTATTTTGTATTCGTTAGAATAAGTTACGGCTCCAAAAGAAAATACTTCACTTGATCCTTCTATGTTAGTTATGGCATTGGCTACACTACCACCTGTACAGGATTCCATTGTGCTAATTGTCTTTTTTAGTTTAGTCAATTTTTCTATTATTTCTTTCATATTTACCTCGATTCTTCCATCTACTTATATTATAGTATTTATGTTGTTGTTTGTCAAAATTATTTATACCTTCTTTTAATGATATCATTTTCTTCTATGTTGCATATTAATAAGAGAGAATTGGGGTTATAAAATAAAGCACCTCGTGTTGAAGTGCTTTATTTTATGATAATCTAACAATGTTTAGGTATGCATTGATGCCATCAGCTGGAGAAACTTCAATGGTTTCAGTGGAATCTAGTCCTAAACTAATTAGGTCATTGGCATTTAATGAGACAATTGCACTGCCATTGAAACTTTGGTCAACATTGGCTTCGATTTCTTTATGTATACTTGTATTACTTATTGGAGTACCATTTTCTAATACTTCAAGTATTACTGTTTCTTGAATGTTTGATGAACCCTGGAAATAGTAGTCTATTTTGTAAACACCAGTTGCTGGGATGGTTAGTGCGTTTGCAGTTGCCCCTGTAATGCCTCTCATTGGAGCACTGGATGCAAGTGGAACGATTTGGCTGGTATTGGCAGTTATATTAATTGTTTCACTGGCGCTTGAATATTTGCTTCCGTATGTAGATTCAACCGATGTTCCTGGAGGCCCGGCTGGGCCTTCTTCTCCTTGAGGTCCAGTTGCTCCTGTATCACCTTTTGGTCCGGTTGGTCCAGTTGGGCCGATTGGACCTTGTGCTCCTGCTTGGCCTGTTGCCCCCCTTGGACCAGCGGGACCAGCGATTCCTTGTATTCCTTGAGAACCAACTGGTCCACGTGATCCGGTTGGGCCTTGAGGTCCTGTGGCTCCTGCTGGAATACTAAATGTTAAAATAGCATTTTCATTGGTTCCAACGTTAGTTACTTTAGCTTCCGTCCCTGGGTCAGTTGTAATTGTGTTTCCTACTGTGATAGTCGCTGGTCCTTGAGGTCCTATTGGGCCTCTTGGTCCCGTTGGACCAACAATGCAACATCTTTCTTGATGCTTTTTTCCTTCTTCTAAAATACACTTTATTTTTGAAGAGTAGTCGTTATCCATATTCAACTCTCCTTTCTTTTATATTTTATGAATGATAAAAAAAATGATTATTACTATAGACTAGTAATAATCTCATTTTTGTTAATTGTCATATTTTTCTATTTTTACTTTACCAAATCTAGTTATTGGCCATATTCTAATACTTGTTGAGCCTTTGATATTTTTCTTATCAATTAAGCCTATTCTTCTACTATCATTAGATACTTCTCGATTATCTCCTAGAACTAAATATTTATCTTCAGGTATAGTATCATAACCTAATTCGATTAGGTCAAAATCGGCAGTTACTTTGGAAAAATCATCGTGATATATTTCATTGTTAACATATAAATTACCATATTTATACTTAATATGTTCTCCTGGTAAGCCTATTACTCTTTTTATAATGTCATCTTCTTTGTTATTGATAACAACAATATCATATCTATTTATTTTATTGAATTTATAATCTAGTCTATTTAAGAGTAAGACTTCACCATCTTTTAGGGTATCATACATGGAATCACCTGAGACAATAACTGGGTCAATGATATAACTTCTAATTAGAATAACAACTATGACAATAATAATATATGGTATTATTTCTTTTATAATTTTTTTCATATTTCACCTAAGAAAAAAATAAACCAAAAGGCTTATTTATTACTTTCTTTCATTTTGTATCCACTTTTACGGTCTCTTAAGAAGTATAGTTTTGCTCTTCTTGCTTTACCTTTTCTTGTAACAGTAATAGATTCAATTTTAGGGCTATGTAGAGGGAATATTCTTTCTACACCAACGCCTGAAGAAACTTTTCTTACAGTAAATGTTTCTGCAATGCCAGTTCCTTTTCTGGCAATAACAATACCTTCAAAGTATTGAGTTCTAGCAACTTTACCTTCTGTTACTTTGTAACCAACTTTAACGGTGTTTCCTACTCTAAATTCTGGAATATCGTTTTTTAGTTGGCGTGCAGTGATACTTTCAATAATGTTCATTTTGCACTCTCCTTTTCAAACAGTAATCATTAATATACTAAGCGGATTACCTCTTCCATTTGTTAATATTACCACAAAAAGAGATAAATTACAACTATTTTTGTTCATTTTATATATCTAAATTGTGATAAACACTTTGGACATCGTCGATGTCTTCTAATTGTTCTATTAAAGTTATTGCTTTGTCTAGAGTTTCTCCTTCTAATTTTAGATAGTTATCGGGTATAAATGTTACTTCACTTAATAAGTAATTGTTGTACCCTAAATTATCTAGGCTATCTTTTACTTTAATAAAACTATTTGGTTCAGTAGTTATTTCATAACCTTCTTCGGTCTTATCCATATCTATGATATCTAGTTCTAAGATGTCTTCAGTTAATTTGTCTTCATCATAACTATTATCTAAAACAATTAATCCTTTTCTTTTGAATAAATAACTTACAGAACCATCTGTACCAAGATTTCCACCTTTTTTAGTTAAGGTGCTTCTTACAAAAGATGCAGTTCTATTTTTGTTATCAGTTAAACAGTCAATCATGATGGCCATGCCACCTGGTCCATAACCTTCATATCTTACATGGTCATAATTTTCACTGTTGTTTTTAGAATGGGCTTTGTCAATTGCACTTTGAATATTGCTTTTTGGCATATTTTCAGCTTTAGCTTTTTCAATTACCATTCTTAGAGCTGAATTGTTAGCTGGATCTTTATCTCCACTTTTCGCGGCTACATAAAGTTCTTTGGCTAGTTTTTGGAAAACTTTGCTTCTTTCAGCGTCAATAGCACCTTTTTTTCTTTTGATAGTTGACCATTTAGAATGTCCTGACATAATATCACCTTACTTTCTTGATACATATTTACCATCTTTGGTAGATACAATAATAGTTTCACCTTCATTTATGAATAAAGGTACACGTACTAATAAACCGGTTTCTACAATAGCATCTTTAAGTGCATTTGTAGCAGTGTTACCTTTAATGCCTGGTTCAGTTTGTGTAATTAATAAATCTACTTTTTCTGGTATTTCGATACCTAACATTTCACCTTCATAGAATGTTATATCTACTTCTTGACCTTCTTTTAGGAACTTAGACTCATAACTAATCTTACTTTTATCTATTTCTATTTGTTCATATGTTTCCATATTCATAAAGTTATAAGTATCACCGTTAGCATATAAGAATTGCATTTTTTGCTTGCTAATATGTGCTTGTTCTACTTTAACTGAAGAATTAAATGTTATTTCAATAATAGAACCAGTTCTTAAGTTTTTAAGTTTTGCTTTAACAAAGGCCGCTCCTTTACCTGGTTTTACATGTTGAAACTCCATTACTTGATATAAAGCATTTTCATAAGTAATAGTCATTCCTGTTTTGAAATCATTTACATTAATCATGTTTTTTCTCCTTTACTTATTTACTTTCTTTATGAGCAGTTGTTTTTTGACATCTAGGACAATATTTATTTAGTTCTAAACGTTCAGTAGTATTTTTTTTATTTTTACTAACAGTATAGTTAGCTTCTTTACATTCAGTGCATTTTAAAGAAACTAATACTCTATTTTCATTCTTCTTAGCCATATTAAATTCCCTCCTTCAAATAACATCTAGTATATTATAACAAATTATTTGTAAAATTCAAAGTTTTTTTAGTTAAAAAAAGATAGAATTGCTATTTTTATTTAGTATTTCTAACTTTTTTGTGTCTTTATATGCTATTTTATTAAATATTTATGTGTTTTATGCTATACTTTTATAATTTTTGGTGTTAATTATGATGAGAGTTGTTTTAACTGGAACATGAAAGTATTTACTTAGTTACTATTGCAATACTTTTTTAATATATTTTTTTAAGAACTAAAATGCGATGGCCAAAGCTTATGAAATTCTTTTAAATTTAGTAAATCCTGATATAAAGATACCTACTATACATATATATAACATGGTTTTTAAATTGAAATTGAAGATAAATAGGATCAGGCAGATAAGTCCTCTTATAAAACAAAAGATAAATTCGGCAATGATGAGGTATGATGCTACTTCTTTATTTATTCCCTCATAATAGATGTTTTCTAAGGATACGGTTTCATACATTTTGGTAAATAATCCTTCAAAGAAGGCTATAATTAATAAGATTATTTTATTGGTTATGTTTATTTTGAAGATTAAGATGATTGAAAATATGCTAGTTAATAGTAAGAAGTATTTGTTTTGATTTATTTTTCTTACAAAGAAGTATACAAATATTATTGAGGCTAATGATGTTAGGATATTAAAGATACCAATATATTCTAAGTTGTTTTTGACATAGATATATAGATATAATGGTTGTAATGATAGGAATATTACTTTGAATTGTTCTAGAAAAAAGAATGTTGTGTTTCTATTTTTCATTTTTTTGATGGTTTCTTTGTAATTTATTTGGTAGTCATATGTATTATTTTTTATTTGTAATAATGGTATGATGCTTAGAAGAGATATAAATATGGTAATTAGTACTACTGTTATTAAGCCACATGTGTTGGTTAGATAGGCTCCAAAATATGATGATAACATGATGGCTAGGTATGTGCAGATTAGAATGTTTCCTACTTTTTTATTATTTTCTTTTCTATTTAATACTTTTAGGGCAAAGTAATGTCTTAGGCTATGATATGTGTAACTACTTATGGCAAAAAGGATGCTATATATGATTAGGTTATCTATGGTGTTGGGCATTATTGATAGGTAGTAAAATGTTATTCCAAACATGATTCCTGAAAATACTAAGATGTATTTAGGATTTATGGCCTTTGTTAAAGTTAATGATATATAATTAACAAAGATGCCTACAAAATATATGAGGAAATAAAATAGTAAGATGTTTCTAATGCTATAACCCATTTTATAAAGTAATACTGCAGAAAAAACTTCAATTATATTTCTTGCTATTGTTGATATGAAGATAAAGATATTATACTTTTTTGTGTTTTGCATAAACTCACCTTTATTATTATGAGGAATTTATGATAAAATAATACATGTGGTGATTATTTATGCTATATAATGATAATAAAAGATACTATACTTTGAATAATTATTTGCAGGCTAAGTTTGGTTGTAAGGTGTTTAAAGTTAGTTTAAATGCAGGTTTTACTTGTCCTAATATTGATGGTAAGGTTGGTTATGGTGGTTGTATTTATTGTAAGAATGGTAGTAAGAGTTATGGTAGTGATATAAATGATTTGGTGGCTCAGTTTAATAAGGTCAAGGATAAGGTTAGTAAGAAGTGGCCTAATAGTAAATATATTGCTTATTTTCAAGCTAATACTAATACTTATGCTAGCGTTGATGTTTTAAGGGAAAAGTATGAGGCTGTTCTTAGTTTACCTGATGTAGTTGGTATTTCTATCGCAACTAGAAGTGATTCTATCAGTGAGGATGTGCTTCCTTATTTGGAGGAATTGAATAAGAGAACTTTTTTGATTGTTGAACTCGGGCTTCAATCTAGTAATGAGAAGACGGGGATGTTAATTAATAGGTGTCATGATTTGAAATGTTTTGATGATATGGTTATTAAACTTAAAAAAAGAGGAATTAATGTTGTTGTTCATATTATCAATGGACTTCCTTATGAAACAAGAGATGATATGTTAGAAACGGTAAGGCATTTGAATGGTTTAAATATTGATGGAATTAAGATTCATATGTTGAATATTGTAAGGGGTACTAAGATTGCTAAGATGTATGAGGAGGAAAAGTTTAAGACTTTAAGTAAGGAGGAATACGTTAATATTACTTGTGATCAGTTGGAGATTTTAAATAGTAATGTTGTGGTTCATAGATTAACTTCTGATCCGGATAAGGATGAGTTAATTGAACCAATGTGGTTAGTTAAGAAATTTGGAGTTTTGAATGATATTGATAAGTGTTTAAAGAAAAGACATACTTATCAAGGGTTTAATAGTAATATTTTGAATAAGTTTAGGCAGATATTAGATTTGGGTGTTAAGCAGAATGATATTGTAGTTGATGCTACGGTAGGTAATGGTAATGATACTTTGTATTTGGCTAATTTAGTTAAGAATGGTTTTGTATTTGGTTTTGATGTTCAAGGTTGTGCGATAGATAGAACTTTGAAGTTACTTAAGGAAAATGATGTTTCTAATTATAGATTATATAATACTAGTCATGAGAATATTGATAAGGTTTTATGTGATTATAAGGGGAAGATTTCTTCTATTGTTTATAATTTGGGATATTTACCTAATGGTGATAAGTCTATTACGACAAGATGTGATTCGACAATTAAGAGTATTTGTAATGGGATTAAGTTGCTTAATAATAAGGGTTTTATTTTAGTCGTAGTTTATCCTCATGCGGAGGGTATTAAGGAAGGGATGGCTTTAAGAAATTTAAAGATAGATGGATATAAAGTGATTGAATATCATAATACGGATAAGGTGGATAGCCCCTATATGGTGGAAATAAAAAAGGCTTAGTTTAAAAATTCTAAGTCTTTTTGTTCTTCTAACATGACATAATCGGCATATGTTTTGTAACAGATATCATTATAAGGACAAAATTTGCAACCAATGTAGTCATCTTTTATTACTTTGGGATTAATTTTGAAGTCAGCGTTTTCTATGGAAGTGATGGATGCTTCTATGTTGTTTTTGCATAGGTCTATTAATTTATCTATTTGGTTAGTGTTAAGAAGTTTAGCATGTTTAGAAAAACCATTTGATGTTAGTTTTAAGGATTTTATTATTCTGCTATTTTGATATGTTTTATCAAATTTTTCTAATATTTCAGGGTTTGAATTGGAATATCCTATTAATTTAAGAGTTTCGTTTTTTTGTTCTTCTTTGGTTTTGCCTTCTTTGAAGTTTAATTCACTGTTTAATATTTTTTGGTAATAGAAACCTGATACTTCAATTTCTTTTAAGTCCCCTTTTTCTTTTAATAGGTAAAGGTACATTGGTAGTTGCATGTTGATGCCATAGATGGTGTTATTTAGGTTAATGTCGGGGTTGCCCGTTTTGTAGTCTATGACTACTAGGTATGTGTGGTTGTTTTCTTCTTTGTACATGACTTTGTCGATAATGCCCGTGATGGTTACGTTCATTTTACCTTCGATGTTTAGGGATATTTTTTCTTCGCAGTTGATTTTGTCAAAGGTCGTATAGTCAAGGCTTTCTTTGATGTAAGTGATTATGTAAAGCAATTCTTGTTTTAGTTTGGTGATAAAGATTTGTTCTTTTTTGGTAAGGGGGTCATGGGTGTTTATATAGTTTTCAAAGGATGTATCATAATCAAAGTCATCTTGAAAGCAGATTGAGAGAATGTAATGAAATAGATTACCGATGTAGAGGTCAAATGTTTTTTCTTTACTTGATAATTTTAGAATGTTTTCTATGTAGTAACGGAATGAGCATTTGTAATAATTATTTAGGGATGAGTATGATAGATATAGTTTGTTATGGAGGTATGAATAAAGAGAGGTTTTGTCGATGGTATGATAGGTGTTATCATAAGTAAGGTAAGGGATACTCGGGTATGTGTTGTACAGAGTGTCTAGGGAGTTATTTTTTATTTTGTAGCTATTGTAGTCATCTAATTTTGAAGCTAAGGAGATTTTGTTGTATAGGTTGGAATAAGTGTATTTTAGTTCATGAGTAGTGATTGGTATCATTTGTAATTCTTCTTCTAAAGGAGATTTGAAGTAGTTTATTTGGTTGTTTTTAGTGGAGTATGAAAGGTTGAGGTTGTTTATCTCATTTAGTTTGTTAATGAGATGGGTTTTATTTATTTTATTGTATTCATAACTTGTGGTTAGTCCTACTTCTTTTTTTAAGGTATCTGGGAGGTAGTCGATGTCCTTGGTAATATTGGGATAATTGTTACTATTAAAACCTAAAATGAAGATGTAATCTGTTTCTTTAAATGTGTTGTTTAGAGTGGCAATGTTGATGGCATTTTTTAGTTTTTTTGGGGTTATGGTTTTGGTTTTTAGTTGTTCTTCTAGGATGGTGATTATGTCTTCAATTTTATTTAGGTTTATTTTGTTAATGATATTTATCATAGTGTTATAGATGTTTAGGGTTTCTTCTTCTTTTAGGTTGTAGTTATCTTGAATTGATTGTAGGGATGAGGTTATATCTTTAGTTTGTTTTAGGTCTTTTAGGAAGTCTTTGACTAAGGAATAGGATATCATTTTATTTGGAGAAGATAGATTTATGGGGATGTTATATAATTTAAATGTTGTTTGAGTTATGGTTTGATAATCGTTTGGCAGGATTAGATAAATGTTATTTATGTCAATGTTACTATCTATGAGTGTTCTTATTTGTTCGCAGATATAGGATATTTCTTCATTAACTGTAGGGAATTTGTGGATGTAATGGGTTTTGGGAAGGTATTGTTGGTTTACTATGGTAGCGTGGTATGATGAAGCTATGAAATTTAGTTCTTTATCAAGAGGATAATCATATATGATAATATTTTTGTCTTGGATATATGTTTGAAATAATGAATCGATATGTAGTTTGTTGTTATTGATAAGATCTTGTTTGATGTTTTTTAGTTCTTTTAGTTTTTGGTTATCTATATTTTTTTCTATGTAAGATAAATAATAAAGGTTGTTTAAATACATTTTGGCAATGTCATATTTGAAGTTGTATTTATTCATTAGATAAATGATTGTTTCATCATTATAGTCAAAGAATAAGTGTTTTAGAAATTCTTCTTTGGTCATGAATTTTAGAGATAATTTGTTTTTGATGTGGTGGTTTATTTCATTCAATAGATATTCTTTATTTTCTTCTTTGGTAATGATTAGGGAATTATCTTTTAGGTATTCGAATATTGTTTTTTTTGTGATAATATTTTGATTCATCTTGGGCACCTACTCTTTCTTAATTAATTATATCATTAAAATGGTGGTTTGGGTGGAAATTTTTTTTCGTGAGTTGGTATTTACAAAAGAGAAAAAATAAGTTAAAATATTTATGTGATTATATGAAAAAGATTTTAATTAAGATAATTAGGATTTATCAAGGGTTGCCTCTTAGGTGCCATGAATATTGTAGGCATGTTCCAAGTTGTTCAAACTATATGATTTTAGCAATTGATGAGTATGGGGTGATTAAGGGAATTTGGCTTGGTATAAAGAGGTTGTTAAGATGTAGGCCACATGGAACTTATGGATATGATCCTGTTATAAGGAAAGGATAAAAGGTGTTATGAAGAAAAAATTATTGTTACTGTGTTTATCAATTTTTATGATGACTGGTTGTTTAAAAAGGGATTCGATGGAGGATATTGATATTTACACGGGAGTTTATCCTTTGAAATATATTGTTGATTATTTATATGGAGATAATGCTAAGATTTATAGTATTTATCCTAATAATGTGAATGTTGATGAGTATAAGCTTACGGATAAGCAGATTACTGATTATAGTAAGTCGGCTTTGCTAGTATTTAATAGTTTGGATGTCGATAGAGATTATGCTGTTGAAATGATTAATAAGAATAAGAAATTAAAGATTATTGATGTGGCACTTGGAATGGAATATGAGCATGAAATTGAGGAGTTGTGGTTAAATCCTTATAATTATTTGATGATGGCTCAAAATGTTAAGACTGGTTTGTATGAGTATATTACTAATCCTTATCTACTTAAGGAAATTGATGAGAAATATGAGGATTTAAAAATGAAGTTGTCAACACTTGATGCTTTAATTAAAACCGCGGTTAATGAGAGTAATTATAATACTATTATTGTGGATAATGATTTATTTAAGTTTTTAGAAAAATATAATTTAAACGTTATTTCTTTGGAAGAAACGGATAATTTGACTAATAAGGATATTGAAGATACTAAAAGACTTATTAAAAGTGGAAAAATTAAATATATTTATACAAAAGATGAGAATACGAATGAAACGGTTAAGGGGATACTGAATACAACTAAGGCTGAACTTGTGCATTTGAATGCAATGCGTACTGTTGATGGTGGCGTTACTAATTCAAATGAGAATTATATTTCTATTATGAATGATAATATTGATTTAATAAAAAAGGAACTTTATAAGTGATTTTATAAGGTTCCTTTTTAATTTGTTTTGTTGATAATGTCTTCTAGGTATTTGTTAATGGTATTGGTTACAAATGCTAAAATATCATTTAGATTTTCTTTTTTTGTGATAAATTCATGATAAAGTGAATAACTATTTAGGTTATTTATTTTTTCTTGAATGAGTTTATCTGTTTCATGATAGATGGTTTGATGGGATGCTTCTTCATGGGTTGCTTTTTTTTGTAATTTTTTTATTTCTTTTATAAGGTTCATGATTTCTTCATCATTAATAAGTAGTTCTTTTATTTCGTTGTACTCGATGTATTCTTTGGTGTTTTCAATAGTGTTAAAGAGTTCTTCAATTTTATTATTCATTAATTATTTCTCCATCAAGACTCCATGTTTTTGCATCGGTTATTTTGACTTTAACAATTTTGCCTAGATATTCTTTGGATGCTTTGACGTTGACTAATTTCATGGTATCAGTGTAACCACTTAGAAAGCCTTCTTTTTTGCTTGGTTCTTCTAGGAGTACTTCAGTTTCTTTATTTAAATATTTTAGGTTGTTTTCTTTAGCGTATTTGTTTATTAATTCGTTTAATCTTTGTAATCTTTCTTCTTTCTCTTCTAGTGATGTGGTGTCTTCTAATTTAGCCGCGGCTGTTCCTTCTCTTTTGGAGAAAATGAAGGTATATGCCAAGTCATATTTTAATTTGTTGACAATGTCTAAGGTTTCTTTAAAATCTTCTTCGGTTTCTTTAGGAAATCCTACAATAATATCTGTGGTAATGGATGCATTTGGTACTTTTTCTTTGATTTTATTAAATAGGGTGATGTATTCTTCTTTGGTATATCTTCTTCCCATTAGTTTAAGTATTTTATTGCTTCCTGATTGAATTGGTAGATGGATATATGGCATAATGTTATTATATTTGGCAATTATATCAATCATTTCGTCAGTGAAATCCCATGGATGACTGGTAACAAAACGTATTCTTGGGATGTTAGTCTTGGCTACATCCTCAAGTAACGATGCCATATTATAGTTAATGTTTAGGTCTTTTCCATATGCATTAACATTTTGGCCTAGTAAGGTTATCTCTAAGTAACCTTCTTTTTTTAGATTTTCTACTTCATTTAAGATATCTTTGGGTAATCTACTTCTTTGGCTACCACGAGTAAAAGGTACTATGCAATATGTGCAAAATTTATCACAGCCATACATGATGTTAACCCAAGCTTTATATTTAGAATCTCTTTTAACGGGAAGATTTTCGACAATATCTCCTTCTATGCTATAGACATTAATATTTTGGGTACGGGTTTGGGCAATGTTTGATAATAGGTTTGGTAATTCATAGATGTTGTGAGTACCAAAGATAATAT
>UMJX01029933.1_pt1 | contig 69036 bp, 70 predicted proteins | sample 1966131 | NCBI WGS metagenome assembly UMJX01 (sample SAMEA4836162, study PRJEB28245) | human gut metagenome | biome: gut microbiome; material: fecal sample | place: Denmark | collected 2008 | reverse complement strand
ATACATCAAAAGTAACTAAAATGGCTAGTATGTTTTTTGGTTGTTCATCTTTAACAAGTTTAGTTTTAAATAGTTTTAATACATCAAGTGTAACAAATATGGGGTGGATGTTTTATAATTGTTCATCTTTGACAAATTTGGATTTAAGTAATTTTAATACACCAAAAGTAACAGATATAAGTGATATGTTTTATAAGTGTTCATCCTTAACAAGTCTAGATTTAAGTAATTTTAATACATCACAAGTAACGAATATGGATTCTATGTTTGGTGGTTGTTCATCCTTAACAAGTCTAGATTTAAGTAGTTTTGATACATCAAAAGTAACTAAAATGGCTAGTATGTTTGAAAACTGTAAAAAACTTACAACACAAATAAATATAATGAATACTGGTACAACTAGTTATTCTAGTATGTTTTCTAAAGCTGCATCTGATTCATCGGCTCATATCATAATTGGTTATACGACTGATACTGAAACAATTGCAACTGCAATGCGAGATACTTGTACTGATGCTACTGCAAAAGCAAGAATCGAACTTAAAAAAATAGACTAAAAGAACGAAAGTTCTTTTTCTTTTAACCAAAATACTAGAAAAATAAAGCAAAATATTATATAATTTATAAAGGAAGTGAAACAATGAAAATAGCAGACGTAGATATAAATAAAGTAAGCCCAATGATGAGACAATATATGGAAATAAAACAAAATAATCCAGACATTATTATAATGTTTAGATTAGGCGATTTCTATGAAATGTTTTTTGAAGATGCAATAAACGTAAGCAAAGAATTAGAACTAACCCTAACCGGAAAAAATGCCGGACTAGATGAAAGAATACCAATGTGTGGAATACCATATCACGCTATAAATATGTATTTGGAAAAACTAGTTGAAAACGGCCATAAAGTAGGTATATGTGAACAATTAGAAGATCCAAAAGAAGCAAAAGGTGTTGTAAAAAGAGGATTAACTAAAATAGTATCAAGAGGAACAATAATAGATGAAAGTTTACTCGAAACCGAAAATAACTATATAGGTGCATTAATAGACTTTGAACACATCTATGCCTTATCATATATTGATTTATCAACCGGTGAAGTAAATGTTACACTAGTAAATCACGATATATCAAGTATAATAAGTGAAATTGTAAATATAGGCATAAAAGAACTAATAATGAATGATAAATGTGATATAAATATCAAAAACCTATTAATGGAACACTATAAAATAGATGTATCAATAATAAACGAATATAAATCATTACCTGACTATAAATATGTATACGAAGACATTGAAGATATAAGATATATAAAAGCAATAGAATATTTAATAAACTATCTATTAAAACTAGAAATGCAAGACTTATCCCATTTAATGAAAGCAAACGTTATCAAAAATAACGATTATCTAAAAATGGACATTCACACCAAAAGAAATCTTGAATTAACCGAAACATTAAGACTAAAACAAAGACAATATTCACTATTATGGCTAATGGACAGAACTAAAACCGCACCCGGTGCAAGAATGCTTAAAAACTATATTGAAAACCCATTAATAAGAGAAGATGAAATCAATAAAAGATTAGATATAGTTGATAAATTAATTAAAGAGTTTATCTTAAAAAGCGATTTAAGAGATGCCTTAGATGGCGTATATGATATCGAAAGACTAACAGGAAGAATCGCACTTGGATCAGCATCAGCAAGAGATCTACTACAACTAAAAAACTCTCTAAAAAACTTACCAATAATACTAGAAATATTAAAAAAAATAAATTATTACACACTATTTGAAATACCATACGACTTATATGATTTACTCGAAAAAAGTATCAATGAAGATGCACCAACAACCCTAAAAGAAGGCTCACTAATAAAAGAAGGATATAGTATAGAATTAGATGAATTAAAAAGCATTCGTAAAAACGGCAAAGATTTTATCGCACAATTTGAAAACGATGAAAGAGAAAGAACTGGTATTAAAAATCTAAAAGTAGGATACAATAGAGTATTTGGCTATTATATAGAAGTATCAAAAGGAAGTTTGGACTTAGTAAAAGATGAATATGGCTATGAAAGAAAACAAACCCTAGCCGGAGCCGAAAGATATATAAGTAAAGTTTTAAAAGAAAAAGAAGATTTAATATTAAATGCCGAAGAAAAAATAATAAAACTAGAATATGATATGTTTATTGAAATAAGAAATAAAGTAAAAGAATATATCGTTAAATTACAAGCTATCGCGCATATTATAAGCGAAATAGATGTATTACAATCATTCGCAACTATTACTGAAGAAAACAATTATGTAAGACCAACATTCTCACATAATAACGAAGTAAATATAATTGAAAATAGACACCCAGTAATTGAAAAAGTGATCAATAATTATGTAAAAAATGATATTAAATTTGATAAAAATACCAACATTCTATTAATAACAGGACCAAATATGGCCGGAAAATCAACATATATGCGCCAGTTCGCAATTACTGTTATAATGGCACAAATGGGATCGTTCGTACCAGCTGATGAAGCATTTTTACCAATATTTGATAAAATATTTACAAGAATCGGTGCAAGTGATGACTTAGTAAGCGGTGAATCAACATTTATGGTTGAAATGAATGAAGCAAATATGGCAATAAAAAAAGCAACCGAAAATAGTTTAATCCTATTCGATGAATTAGGAAGAGGAACAGCAACATTCGATGGAATGGCACTCGCTCAATCAATAATCGAATACATTCACGATAACATAAAATGTAAAACGCTATTTAGTACACATTACCACGAATTAACAGACCTAGAAAATAATCTAAAACACTTAAAAAATATTCACGTAAGTGCACATCTAGAAGACGGAAACATTACCTTTTTGCACAAAATCGAAGAAGGAAGCATCGATAAAAGTTATGGAATTCACGTAGCCCGTTTAGCAGGACTTCCAGATAACTTAATAAAAAGAGCCGATCAAATATTAAACGTTTATGAAAATAAAGAAAGAAAAAGAGACATCAAAATTCAAGAAGCATTACCACTAGATGACTTAGTTCAAAAAGAAAGTCCAGTAGAAGAAGAACTTAAAAAAATTGATCCAATGAATACAACACCAATGGATGCATTAAATATTTTGTATAAATTAAAAGAAATGGTAAAATAATATTTATTTTATTTTAAAAATAGTATATAATTGTTTGAGGACGTGAAAAAATGGAAACAAGAAGTGAATTAAGAAAAAAAATAATGACAATTTTGTATCAAATTGCAGTTTTTGACAAAAATAAAATTGAATACAATGTTGATGAATTAATAAAAGAAAATCTAGAAATAGAAAATGAATTTGTTAAAGAAATAGTATATGGAACAGTAACATATAAAAATGAATTAGATAACTTAGCAAACAAATATATGAAAGACTGGACTATTGATAGATTAGGCTTTACAGATATAGCAATCCTTAGAATGGCTATATATGAACTAATATATTCAAATACACCAGACATTGTAGTAATAAATGAAGCAATTGAACTAGCAAAAGCTTATAGTGATGATAAAGTAGTAAAACTAATAAATGGTGTTTTAGACAAAATATATCACGAAGAGGTAAATAAATGAATTATCAAACAATCGGTGAATTTACAAGCTATTTAAAACTAATGTTCGATAATAGCACGAAAATGCGCAACGTATATTTAAAAGGTGAAATATCTAACTTTAAAAGACATCCAACTGGACATTTATATTTTTCATTAAAAGATGAAAAAAGCAAAATAAATGCCATAATGTTTGCTCGTGATACATTCAATTTAAAGTTTAATCCAACCGACGGAACAAAAGTACTTGTCCACGGAAGAGTAAGTATTTATGAACAAGCAGGAAATTATCAAATCTATGTTGATGAAATGGAAGAAGACGGAATTGGTAATCTATATAAAAAATATGAAGAATTAAAGAAAAAACTTGAATTAGAAGGATTATTTGATCAAGAACATAAAAAAGTAATACCTTTTTTTCCAAAAAGAGTAGGTGTTATAACAGCAAAAACCGGAGCAGCTATTAGAGATATCGTAACAACAATAAAAAGAAGATGCCCAATAACAGAAATAATTGTTTTTTCAAGTTTAGTTCAAGGTGATGGCGCTAAAGAAGATATTGTTAGAAACATTCATCTTGCCGAAAATTACAATATAGACACACTAATAGTAGGTCGTGGCGGTGGATCAATTGAAGATTTATGGCCGTTCAATGAAGAAATTGTCGCGCGTGCAATATATAAATGTAATATTCCAATAATAAGTGCCGTAGGCCACGAAACCGATTTTACAATTGCTGATTTTGTAGCCGATGCCAGAGCTGCAACACCAACAGCCGGAGCTATGATAGCAACTCCCGTATTAACCGATTTAATAAAACATAATGATCAATTAAAAATAAGATTAAATGAAACAATTTTGAAAAAAATTAAAATTTTTAATTTAGAACTAGATAGATTTAAAAACTCATATATTTTAAAAAATCCTATGATTATGTATGATAACAAAAAACAAAAATTAATTATGTATAGTGATAAATTAAATGGATTAATCAATAATATAATCATAAATAAAAAAAATAAACTAAACATATTGCATAATAACCATATCATTATAAATCCACTAACACTATATAATGATAAAATAAAATATCTAGACAAATTAAATGAAAAATTACTTGTAATAAATCCTTTAAACACTTTAAAAAGAGGATACAGTGTATTATATAAAGATAATTCTACAATTAATTCAATTAAAAAATTAAAAATAAATGATAAAATTAAAATTAAATTAGTTGATGGATTAGTTGATGCAAGTATTGATAAAATGGAGGAAGAAAAATGAAAAAGAAAACATTTGAAGATAAATTAATGGAATTAGAAGCTATTATAGCTGAACTTGAAAATGGTACATCAACACTTGATGATTCTTTTAACAAATATAAAGAAGCAATGGATTTACTTAAATCTTGTGATGAAGAATTAAAAGGTGTTGAAGAAAAAGTAAGTAAAATTGTTGCAAGTAATGGTGAACTTGAAGATTTTGAAGTTAAAGAATAAATTATTAGAAACTTTACATTTAGTAAAGTTTTTTTGTATAAAATTAAAAGATAAAGATAAAATAATTAAAAAGTCAAAAAATTATGGTAGTTTTTGTATTAATAAAAAATTATAAAAATCAAATAATAATAATGTAGTCTGTTAGGAGATGAAATAGTGCATTTAAAAAAAGCCTTGATTATGCTTCTTCTACTAGTTATTTTACCATTTAATATATATGCTTATTCAGATTATATTTATGCTGGCGGTGAAACTGTTGGTATAAGAGTTAATAGTAATGGTGTACTTGTTGTTGGAACTTATAGTTTAGATAAGAAAAATAAAATAAATTTACAAGTTGGAGATGTTATTAATACAATTAATAACAAAAGTATTAGTTCAAGCACAGATTTTATCGATTCAATTAAAGGCAAATCTGTTGTAAGTGTTGGCTATATTAGAGGTAATAAGGAATACAAAACAGATTTGAATATTGTATTAGAAAATGGAGTATATAAATCGGGTTTATATGTAAAAGATAGTATAACAGGTATTGGGACACTAACATATATAGATCCACAAACAAGACTATTTGGGGCTTTAGGACACGAAATAATTGAAAAGACTACAGGAAAGTTATTTAATTCAAATAGCGGTTCCATTTTTGAATCAACTATAACCGGAATCACGGTAAGTTCAAGAGGAATACCAGGAAGCAAAAATGCAAGATACTATTCTGATAGTGTTCTTGGATCAGTTTTTGAAAATACAAACAAAGGTATATTTGGTAATTATACAGGTAAAATTGCCAATAAAAAACTATATAAAGTAGCAAGCTTTAATGAAATTAAAACCGGAAATGCTAAAATATTAACAGTTTTAGATGGGACAAAAGTAGAAGAGTTTGATATAACTATTGAAAGAATAAATAAAGGTGACATCAAAAATATTTTATTTGAAATTTCCGATAAAAATCTAATTAAAAAAACAGGTGGTATCGTGCAAGGAATGAGTGGTAGTCCGATTATACAAGACGATAAAATAATTGGTGCAGTTACTCACGTAATTATTGATAATCCTATAAAAGGATATGGTGTATATATTGGTTCAATGTTAGAAGAAGCAGAAAATTAGAAAGAATTAATTTCTTTCTTTTTTGTATGAAAAATCCGTTTTTTTTAATATTTTTTTAAAAATTTCAAGATTTTACTTGCTTTTTAATTTGACAATGATTATAATAAATAACCACAAGAGGTTAATATATACATTTGAGTGTACATATTCTAAAAAAAATCAAATAAGATAAAGTAGAGGTGGCTTATTAATGAATAAGGAACTTAAAAAGATGAGCAGAAAAGAATTGCTTGAAATATTACTTGAACAAGCAAAACGAATCGAAGAATTAGAGAACAAAATTGAAAAATTAAATGAAAAACTCGAATCAAAAAAAGTAATATTTAAAAATGCCGGTTCACTTGCTGATGCATCACTTCAATTAAGTGGAATATTTAATGTTGCGCAAGAAGCTGCCGAAATATATTTAAATAATATAAAAGAATTAAAAGAAAAAGGGGAAAAAGAATTAGAAGAAAAAACAAATAAAATGTTAAAAGACACAGAAAGAAAATGCAAAAAGAGAGAAAAGGAAGCAAATGAGCTTCTTCGTAATGTTGAATTAGAAGTCAAAAATATTGTTAAACAAAATCCGGAAATTAAAGAAAAAGTAGAGGATTTAAGAAAATTTAAAGGTAGAAGAAAATGAATAAATTAAATGTTAATGATATTGAAAATGAACTAAAAAGGGAAACATACAAATCTAAATATAATAGAATATTAAGGAGTACAATTTATGGCCTTATAATAGTAGTCGCCGTAGCAACTATTATTGCCTCATTACTTATGCCTGTAGTTGAAATAAGCGGTTCCTCAATATCGCACCTTGTTTGTATTATGGTTCAATTTATACAAATAACATGATAATATGTGGCCATTCCTATAAAAAACATTTCAAATATTTAAGCAAATTAAAACAAGGAGACTATGTAATATTCACAGATGTTTTAAACAATCAATATATATATGAAGTAGAAGAAACCCTTGTACTACCACAAACAAGTGTTGATGAAATGATAAATAATGATTTTGATTTAACACTTTATACCTGTACAACTGATGGAATGAATCGAATAACAATTAGATGTAATATGATAAATAAGCCTTTTTAGGCTTATTTGACTTTTATAAAATAAACTACTATAATAATACTTGAGGAGTTATTATGAAAATAAACATCAGAAAAAAAGCCTTATCTATATTATGTGCATCTTGCGTACTTGTAACAAGTAATGTATTTGCTGATATCAAAACAGAAAATGATTATGTACAAGCTAAAACAGATGTAAATGTAAGATATGGTGAATCAACTAAAAGTAATAAAATTGGGTTATTTCAATATAAAGATACAGCATATAGAATTCTATCAAGCGATAACTGGGATTTAGTTAGATATAACGATACAATCGGTTATGTAAGTCACGAATATGTAAAAGTTAATGAAAAAGATGAATGCTCTCCATATGAATATACAGAAGTTAAAGATATCTTATATACGACTGCAAATGTTAATTTTAGACTAGGCCCATCAATATATGATACCAAAATTGATTTAATTAAAGCAAATACTGAAATTATACCAATTGCAATCACAAACAATAATTGGTATGTAGTAAAATACAACGGAAAAATAGGATTTGTATCCGGTGAATTTGTAAGATCATATAGCGAAGAAATAAAAAAACAATTTCCTGTAGAAAATGTTTCAATCCAAAAAATAGTATATGCCAATCAAAAAGACTTTATTTATGACACAAATGGTACGATAATCGGCTATTTAGAAAAATATGAAGGAGCATATCTATTAGAAAGAAACAAAGACTATTCACTTATTAAAACAGATAAATATGCCGGCTATGTCGCAAATAATATATTAAAAGAAGTAGAAGGAAAATTAATTGAAATTGATTTAACCGATCAAATAGTTTCTCTATACTGTGAAAATGACATATTAATGCGCTCAAAAACCGTAACAGGTAAGAATAGCACACCAACAAACATTGGAAGCTTTAAAATCTATGCCAAAGAAAAAGACCGCTACCTAAAAGGAGCTGACTACAATTCACACGTAGACTTTTGGATGCCATTTGATGGTGGAATCGGTTTACACGATGCCACTTGGAGAAAACAATTTGGCGGTGAAATATATAAGAAAAACGGAAGCCACGGATGCGTTAATTTACCTTACGATGTAGCAGAATATATATATAATAATGTCAAAGTAGGCACAAAAGTATTAGTACATAAATAAAAAGCAACAACTTGCTTTTTTTTTCTAAAAATGATAATATATATTTGGAGTTGAAGATATGATAAATAATAAAAAAATCAAAAAAATACTAGCAAGTTCACTTATTTTAGTTACATTATCAGCGCCCCTAACTATAAAAGCTGATGAAGAGTATACCTTCAAAAAAGGTGATACATTTAATAGAATATGTTTTATAAAATATCGTGATTTAAAATATAATTATCGCGTTCTTATGTATAACGGTTTAGAAGAAATGGACTTAAAAGAAGGAACAAAAATTGTTTTCCCAAGCGAAGAAACCTTAAATAGTTATAGCTTTTGGTATAAAGTAAAAGAAAATGAAGATTTATCATTAATCGCACTTAAGTTTTATGGTGACATTCTTTTAGGATCATTACTTGGGGAATACAATTGTCTAGATAAAGAAATAAAAGAAAATGATGTACTATTTATTCCTTCATTTAATGAATTAATGGAATTAAATAATGCTTGTTCTAGAAAGGTAAATAAATATGTTAGAAAAAGAAACGTTTAGAGAATATGACATAAGAGGAATATATAATGTTACTCTTAATGATGAAACAGGTTATTTAGTAGGTAAAAGTTATGGCTCGAAAGCACTTGAAATGGGTGCAAAGGAAGTAATAGTTGGACATGATAACCGTTTATCTAGCCCAAGTATTCATAAAAAAATGATTCAAGGACTATTAGAAACGGGCATTAATATTATTGATTTAGGCCTTGTTACAACACCAATGTTATATTTTGCCCGAAAACACCTTAATAACCCATTCGGTATTATGATTACAGCAAGTCACAACCCAAAAGAATATAATGGATTTAAATTTTCCTTCACAAGTATCGGAAATGCTTATGGAAAAGATATAGAAAACTTTTATGAATATACTAAAAAAGGTGATTTTAAAACCGGTAATGGTACCTTAAAACAAATAAATATCGAAGATGATTATGCAAACTACATTATTAAATCATTAAATCTTGGAAATAAAAAAATAAAAGCTGTATTTGATCCGGGAAATGGAACAGGCTCAATTATAATTAAAAAAATTATCTCCAAGTTACCAATTGAAGCAGTATATATTAATGACATAAGTGATGGTAATTTTCCTAATCATCACCCAGACCCAAGTGTTCGCGCTAATATGAAAATGTTAGAAGACAAAGTATCGGAACTAGGATTTGATATCGGAGTTGCTCTTGATGGAGACGCCGATAGAGTAGGAATAGTAGACAAAAATGGTCAAACTATATCAATTGATATTGTAATGGCTATGGTTTATAAATATTTAAATAATAATTTAAAATATAGAAATGCTTTATTTGACGTAAAATGTTCAAGAACATTAATTGATGAATTAAAAAAATTAAAAATAAAACCAATTATGTATCGCACAGGAGCATCTTATACAAATATGATGATGCAAACAGGTGAATTTGATTTTGGTGGTGAATATTCCGGACATCTCTTCTTTAAAGATAAGTTTTATGGATTTGATGATGGATTATATGCCGGTCTTAGAATGATTGAAATCCTATCAAACGGAATCAGTTTTGAAGAATTAAGAAGTGATTTTAATAAATACTATTCTACAGATGAAATGTTTATAGAAGTAAAAGAAGAAAATAAAAAAAATATCTTAAACAAAATAAAAGAATATGTTGATGAACAAAACTATAAATATGAGAATATTGACGGAATTAGAGTAGAATTTGAAAATGGATTCGCTTTAATTAGATCTTCTAATACAACACCAAGATTATCATTAAGGTTTGAAGCTAAAAGTTTAGAAGAATTAGAAGAAATAAAAAATGAATTTATGAACTTATTGGAGGTGGTAAAATGAAAAAATTTATTAATGAGTTTAAAACATTCATATCAAGAGGAAACGTTTTAGATTTAGCAGTCGGCGTTATTATCGGTGGTGCATTTAATACAATCGTTAATTCACTTGTAAATGATATATTTATGCCTATAATAGGTATAATAATCGGAGGAATTAACTTTTCTGGTTTAGTATTAAAAATAGGGGAAGCAACAATAAAATATGGCTTATTTATTCAAAACATAATTAATTTTTTAGCAACAGCATTCTGCTTATTCTTATTAGTTAGAGTTATTAATAACTTCCATAAAATGAAAGAAAAGAATGAGAAAAAAGAAGAAAAGAAAGAAGAAGCACCTAAGAAAAGTGATGAAGTTGTTTTACTTGAAGAAATTAGAGATTTATTAAAAAAGGACTAAAAAGTCCTTTTTTTCATCTGCCTTCAATAGCATATATAATTAGTGGCACTGCACTTGATGCAACCATTAATATCAACATAATCCATACTACTATTTTTGTTACATTATGTTTCTTTTTAGGTGGCATATTTTTCTTATTTTTTTTCACATTCACACCTCATATTAATTATATAATATTTTTTATAAAAAAGGAATATATTTTAAATATTTTAATAAAATTAATTGGGTGATTTAATGAACAAGATAATTATGTTTTTCAAAGAAAACAAAAAAAGTTTATATTTTATATTTACAATAGCCTTAGTAGGACTAGCAGCTGGAATATGTTTCTATTTCTTTATTTCTTATAGTGATAAAACAAAGTGTATTGATTTTATTAATAAATATCTAAATTATATAAAAAACAAAAAATATTTTACCCTATTCTTAAGGAGTCTAATATTTAATCTAATTATTTTAGTTCTAATATTTATATGTGCCTTTTCAATTACCGGTTTCTTTACAAGTACGCTTGTATTTTTTGCAAAAAACTTTGTAACTGGTTTATATATAACATTAATAATGAAAACAACTAACTATTATACAGCAAGTATAGCATATTTCTTACCATCAGGCTTTATATATCTATTATTATTTAGCATTATGCTTTTATTTTCACTTTCAATATCAACTAATTTAATATTTTCTTTATTTAAAGGAAAAACAATTAATTTTAAAAATGTCAGTAAAAAATATTTATTTGTTTTTTTAATTATATTTGGCATTTCTTTTATATTTTCGTTATATGAAGGATTTATTTTACCAAAAATATTGTTAAATTTTATATAAAATAGTATAATATCTTTGGTGATTTTTATGGAAAAAGTTGTAATTGGGATGAGTGGAGGCGTAGATAGTAGTGTAGGTGCCATTCTACTTAAAAAAGCTGGATATGAAGTAATTGGTTTGTTCATGAGAAATTGGGATAGTATGGTTAATAATGATTTTAACGGTAATCCTAATTTAGATAACAATATATGCCCACAAGAACAAGATTATAATGATGCCGTTAAAGTATGTGAAAAAATAGGTATTCCTTTACATAGAGTAGATTTTGTTAAAGAATATTGGGATTATGTATTTACTTATTTTTTAGATGAATTAAAAAAAGGAAGAACCCCTAATCCAGATATAATGTGCAACAAATATATTAAGTTTGATATGTTTGTTAAAGAAGCTAAAAAATTAGGTGCTGACAAAATCGCGACTGGTCATTATGCTAGATGTATAGATGGTAAACTCTATAAAGCAATTGATACAAATAAAGACCAAAGTTATTTTTTATCACAAGTTAATAAAGATATGTTTAAAGATGTATTATTTCCACTTGGTGATATATGCAAGCCTGAAGTTAGAAAGATTGCATCAGAATATGGTCTTGTAACTGCTAGTAAAAAAGATTCAACTGGAATATGTTTTATAGGTGAAAGAAACTTTAAACAATTTCTATCGAATTATTTGCCCAATAAACCAGGTATTGTTGTTGATATAGATACAAAAAATAAAGTTGGTGAACATATTGGTTTAATGTATTACACAATCGGTCAAAGAAAAGGTTTAAATATTGGTGGAAATACCGATAAAATGTTTGTTGTTGGAAAAGATTTAAATAAAAATATTTTATATGTAGCTTTTGGTGAAGAAAACAAATATTTACTTTCTTATAGTGCACATATAAGTGATATTAACTTTCTATCAGATAAAAGGCCTGAAAAATGTGCAGCAAAATTTAGATATAGACAACCTGATATAGATGTTCAAGTTGAATACTTAGACGATAATAATATACTTGTTAAATACCCGCAAGGAGTAAAAGCTGTAACACCAGGACAAGCCTGTGTTTTATATCTAAATGATGAATGTATTCTTGGTGGTATTATTGAAGAAGTTTATGATGAGTCGAATAATAAAATATCATATGTATAATATGGTGTTTTTATAATATTTATTTACTTTTACTTGACATTTATTTGCTTTGTGGTAAAATTATAATTGGAGGGTATGAAGTATGGAAAAATTAAATGACATTTTACACGAACTTGGCATTTCTAAAGTAAAACTTGCAAAGTTTTTAGGTGTTTCAAGACAAATGATATATAACTATTTAGAAATGGATGATATAAATAAATGGCCAAAAGATAAGAAAGTTTTACTTTTGAATCTACTTGGAATAAAATCAGTTGATGAAATAGAAAACATAAAAGTTGATACAGATTATATTATGGATGTTGAAACAAGAATAAATAATTTATTTGAAAATTCAACAACAAGTTCTATTAATGATGGCAATAGTTTACTAAATGGAATTGGTAAAAATCAAAAAGAACTATTAAAAAATGTTATAGAAGCATTAAAAGAAAGATTAGAAGGCGACGATGAAGAATGTGAAGAAGGATACTATACTGTTAAGTATTTATATCATTTCTTACAATCAATTGATACATCTAAAGAACTTAAATATATGTTAGCATATGTTTCAAAAGCAGCTGGATTTACTAAACCAATGGAATTCGCATTTAATGAACAAGATCAATTTATATTTGAAAGTATTTTATTCTCAGCAATGACTTTATATGGAAATAAGAATGTAAGTGAAACAAAAATTGCTGAATCACACAAAAGATTCGTTGACCAAATAGAACATAAAATGGAAGAAAAAATGAGTCGTACTTTAGAACTTAATTCTGCTAAAGTTCAAGCGTTAAAAGAACTTAACTATACTGAAATAAATGAAAAGAATGCTGCAGAAGTATTGGAAAAGATCGCTGAAATACAATCAAGAAAAGTAACAAATTAGGCCAAGATAAAATGACGTTTTTAATAGTAATATTAGCTATTTGGTGTGCTCTTTGTGAGTTTGCAAAGAAACACTAATAAACACATAGAAAAAAACCAAATGAATAAACTTTCTTATTTAATATCTTAACATTTACTTTACATATAATAGTAGAGTAGGGAATACGAATAATTTTTAGACATATTCGTATTTTTTATAGTATAAACTCAATATTATCACAAAAAATATCACCTATTCATTTAAAACTATTTATTTTTAAAAGTAAATAAGTGTAATAAAAAATTTCAACTATAACACCAATTTAAATACATATTAAATAAATATATTAAAAATAAAATAAAAATATTTAAAAAAAAATAATATTAATTTTATAATTATTTATTAAACAAAAAAATAAAATTATTGATGAATTAAAAAAAACAATTAAAAGAGAATCAAAATAAAAAGTAATCACATAAAATCAAATATATATATATTACATACTAATATATATGAATAATATAGTATTATAATAAAACCACATTATGTTAACTAGCATATTTTTATTTTGAATTAAGCTTTATAATTATTCATCTTTTTTAAATATATCTAACTTCCGATAATGTATGTTATGTTAACTTCTATAAATTGGAAAATAAAACTGTTATATTCCCTATTTATTTGTTAATAATAATATTGGGTGATTAAAAATGAAAAAAGCAGAAAAGAAAGCTAAACAAAATGCAAAAAATAATAGCAAAGCTTTAGATAATAACTGTAGATGCAATGATTGCAAATGTAATGATTGCAAATAAATTACCTAAAAAGACAGAACCATAATTGGTTCTGTTTATTCATGTGGATGACTATTATATTGTTCTCTTAAATGTTCATCAGATATATGAGTATATATTTGAGTTGTCTTAATCGATGAATGACCAAGCAATTCTTGTATAACTCTCAAATCCGCCCCATTATTGAGTAGGTGAGTTGCGAAGCTGTGTCTCAGTGTATGAGGTGAAACATCTTTATTAATCCCCTTCTCTTTTAATAAACTTTTTAAATTTTTAAACAATCCTTGCCTTGTTAATTTATTACCATGATTATTCAAAAACAAATAATCATTTTTTTTATTTTTAAGCATCTTATATCTGTATTCATTAATATAAATATTTAAAGCTGCAACAGCAACATTTCCCATAGGAATAATTCTTTCCTTTGAACCCTTACCAAATACCTTAACAATATCATTAGTTAAATCAATATCATATAATTTCAAATTAACAGTTTCACTAATTCTAAGACCACTAGCATACATTAGCTCTAATATAGCCTTATTTCTTGCGGAAAAGGCATCTACAGGCTTTATATCAAGCAATCTATCTACCTCTTCATATGAAAGAACAGAAGGCAGTTTACTACTTAATTTAGGCATATCAATATTATAAAATATATTTTTCCCTACTACCTTTTCAATAATTAAATAATTATAAAAACTCTTTAAAACCGTTAAAGTATAAGAAACAGTCCTCGGACAATTAACCTTCCTTAAATCATTTAAAAATAAATTAATCTGTTTTTCAGTTATATATTTATAATCTATATTATTTTTATTAATAAAACTATCATACTTTTTTAAAGCATTTGCATATGAACTAATTGTATTCGCACTATATTTTTTTTCATACTCTAAATATTTCAAATAATTATATATATATTCCATATCTATCACTAGTATTATTATATCATTTTTATAACAATTTGTATTTAAAAATAGAGCAAAATAATGTATAATTATTAAAGAAAGGTGATATTATGGAACCACTTGCAGTTAAAATGCGACCAAAGTGTTTAAATGAAGTTATAGGACAATCACACCTAATAGGAGAAGGAAAAATACTATCAAATATTGCAAAGAACAAAAGACTTTTTTCAATGATACTATATGGTAAACCAGGAATTGGTAAAACAACAATTGCATTAGCATTAGTAAATGAAATGGGCTTAAAATATAGAATGTTAAATGCTACAATTAACAATAAAAAAGATTTTGACATAGTAGCCGAAGAAGCCAAAATGTATGGCGGTATTGTTGTTTTAATGGATGAAATTCATAGACTAAATAAAGATAAACAAGATTTATTACTACCATACCTAGAAAATGGTCTAATCACATTGATAGGAATGACAACATCTAACCCATATCATTCAATTAATCCCGCAATAAGAAGTAGATGTCAAATATTTGAATTAAAAGAATTAACAAAAGAAGATATTGTAATCGGTCTAAAAAGAGCATGTCAAAATGAAGCATTAGAAAATATAAAAATAACAGATGATAATCTATTATATATAGCATCATTATCTGGCGGTGACCTAAGATTTGCATATAACATACTTGAAATGGCATATGTTGCAACCGATGATTATAATGTAACATTAGATGTAATAAAAAGCATCAATTCTAAAAAAGTAATTTTTAGTGATGCCAATGGTGATGGCCATTACGACCTATTAAGTGCCTTTCAAAAATCAATTAGAGGATCTGATGTAGATGCTGCACTTTATTATCTAGCACGTTTAATCGAAAGTGAAGACTATGATAGTATTTATAGAAGAATGACCGTAATAGCCTACGAAGACATAGGACTTGCTAATCCAATTATTGGTGTTAAAGTTGATGCTTGTATAAATGCTTGTGAAAGAATTGGCTTTCCAGAAGCTAGAATACCATTATCCGTTATGATAATAGATATGGCCTTAAGTCCTAAATCAAATAACGGTTACATGAGTTTAGATAAAGCAATAACCGCAATTGAAACAAGCGATACCGGTAATGTACCAAATCACATCAAAACATCATCACCAGATTATAAATATCCCCATGACTATCCAAATCATTTTGTAAAACAACAATACTTACCAGATAAAATTAAAAACGCAAAATTTTTTGAACCTAAAGTAAGTAGTAAATATGAAGCATCATTAGTTGAATACTATAAAAAAATAGAAGAATTAAAAAAATAATTCCTCTATAAATTAATTATAAATAATTCAAGTGCATTAACAGGAACAACCTTTCCTGTTTTTATATTTTCATCAAGTTCACCAATGTTAATCAAAGTATTTAATAGTTTATCTTTTGAGTACTTTTTAGCAGCTATACCAGCTAATTGTATAGGATAACTTTTCGTCTCAAGCTTATTTGCAATATCATTAACAGTAAAGCCTTTTTCACTAAGTACCTTTACTTGATACATTAATCTTATTTTAGATGCTATAACAATGAGTATTTTAATAGGTTCTTCTTTTTGATTAAGTAAACTAAAATACTCATTTAAAGCAAGATCTTTTTCTTTATTAATTATATGATCAATAAACTTAAAAAAATCAATTTCTTCATATTTATTAATCTCTAAAACATCTTCTTTTGTTATTTCCTTTGTATCATATTTATATGTTTTTAATTTTTCAATTTCATTTATCAAAACAGCAGTATTATCCCCTACTCTATCTATTAAAATATTAATACTTTCTTTATCAATTTTATAACCATCAAACCTATCTTTAATAATATCTAAATTATTTACTTTATTAAACTCATAAAAAATACCTTTATTTTTAAGTAATTTAGTTATTTTCTTAGTTTCCATCAATTTCTCACGATAATATTTAAACACTATAACCGTATTAGGATTAATATTATTAAGGTAATCTTCTAATACGCTCGTATCAATATTAGGTTCACCTTCTTTAGCCATCGATAAAAAATAAGGATTATTTACGACAATATACTTTTTATCATCTAACAATGATATCATTGAAGCATCAAACAAAATATCTTTTAAATTATCAAATTCTAAATCATATGTTATAGGATTTTTTGTTAGTTCTTTTACCTTTTGATCAACTAAATATTCTTCTTTACCATATACTACATATATCATTATTTACTCCTTGTTTTTCATAATTTCTAGTATTTTTTCAAAATTATCATCATCTGCGATTTTATTTTTTTTAATTATTCCACATTTATCACATTTATATATTATTTTATATGTATCTTTACTTTTTTCAACATCAATCGGTCTTAATACACCTTTACATAAAGAAGCTCTATCACCAGGATTATTATCTAAATGTTTAGAACATAAACAATATTTACAATGATCACGAGCTGTATAATTTAATTTATCTACATTTTTTCCACATATTTCACATATAAATGATTCATCTATCATATTAAACTTCTTCATAACAAAATCAAAACTCCTAAAATGATTCTATATATACCAAATGGTATAAAATTATTATTTTTTATATATTTTAGTAAAAACTTAATTACAAATATGGATGTTATAAAGGCTGATACAGTACCAAACATTAATGATAAAGCTTCACTTTCAGCAAATACAAATCCAAACTTAAATAGTTTAAGAAAACTTGCACCAAACATTACTGGAACCGACATTAAAAATGTAAATTCTGTACTTTTTTCTCTTGATATTCCAAGTAAAAGAGCCGTTATAATAGTTATTCCCGATCTTGACGTTCCAGGAAATATAGCAGCTATTACCTGTGCCAAACCAATTATAAACGCTGATTTATAAGTTATTTCCTTATTACCAGGTTTATTATACTTTTCTACAACAATAAATAATATTCCAACTATTATAAGTGCAAAAGCAATTGATGTTTTATTATAAAAATATTTTTCAAATACTTCATCAAATAAAATGCCAACTATTGCTGATGGAATGCAAGATATAATTATCATTAACCATAATTTAATGCATTCCTTGTAATTCTTATTAAATGGCCATAATTTATTAAAATAAAGCAAAACTACTGCCATAATTGCGCCAAACTGAATTACAACCTCAAACAAACTCCAAAATTCACTTGTTACATTTAGAGGTAATAAACTCTTTAATAATATTAAATGTCCAGTTGAACTTATTGGTAACCATTCTGTTATACCTTCAAGCACTCCATATATAATTGTTTTCACTTAATCAGTCCTTTTCGAATATTTGCATCCACAATAATCTTGTCTATATAAATTATATTCTTTAGACAAAACAATAGACCTTTTATATCCTTCGTTTTTCTTAAAGTCTGATATTAAAAATTTTGAATTATATTTTTGTTCTAATTCTTTACCAATTTCATTAATAAAATTTGCATTCTTATGAGGACTTACACTTAAAGTAGTTCCAAAATATTCGTATTTATCATCAGCAAGAGATGCCGTTTTTTCAATTCTAAGCTTATAACACTTGTAGCATCTACTTCCACCTTCTCTTTCGCCTTCAAGTCCTTCTACTACCCCACTATATAAATCATTATCATATTGAACATCTAATATAGATATATTAGGATGAACATTCTTAATAAAATTAATTTGCTCTTCTTTTCTCTTTAAATATTCATTAATTGGTTCTATATTAGGATTATAATAAAGAACCGTTATTTTAAAATAAGGTTCTAAATATTCAAGTACATATGAAGAACAAGGAGCGCAGCAGGAATGAAGGAGTAATGTTGGTTTATGATCTAAAGTACTGATTAACTTTTCTAGTTCCTTTTGATAATTCATAGTTCCTCCTATTTATAATATACAACAGTATTCATTATTTCATTTATATCTTTTTCATTTACAGAAACAAATGAAAATACATATATCGCTTCTTTATCTATTATAGCATATTCCTTAGCTTGATTATTAACTATATAATAATATTTTATATTATTAATTGTTTCTTCTTTATATTCTTCCGTGCCAATATATTTTAAATAATCTTCTAGTGTATTATTGTTTAAAACATACTTATTTGTTTTAAATTCTTCTAAAGTTTTAGTATATTTTCCTTTTTCTGTTTCATTCCATTCATCAGTTAATCTAAAAGTAAATCTATTATCAAATATATAAGTTTCTGTTGGATGATTAACTACATCTACTTTATCATCACTAGGTTTTGGACTAGGTTTAACTGAACAATCTTTATATAAACACTTTATCTTGTCAAAATTAAAATATATTAATAATCCTAACAAAATTAATACTAAAGGAATAAATAATAAGAAATATTTTTTCTTTTTTCTAACCTTAACTTTGCCGACGTTTTCCCCAGTTAAGTTATTATCTAACTTTACTTCCTCACCATCTATTACATCAAGTTCCTTTTTTGAACCCTCAATTTCCATTTCTTCAGCATCATCAACATAAGTTTCTTCCTTTTTTGGCATTTCCATTAAACTCTCAAGAGTTTCATTTTGTTCCGGAACATATTCTTTTCCAACTTCAAATCCACAGCCCAAACATACTTTTGAGCCTTCTTTTAGTTCAGTTCCACATCTTACGCATTTCATTTTAAATCACCTATTTACAAGATAAACCTTGACTTTCGAGAATCTTAATAACTTCACTCTTATTATTTCCAAGATAACTTTTCAAATAATCATTGACTTCAACTTTGTTTTTATAACACTTAACTTTATCACCTAAAGTCGCGCATACTTGTTTAGCAAGTGCTTCTTCTTCATATTCACTTACACTTGTTGCTTTTGTTAGTTTTTCGCCTTCAAAATAAAGTTCTACATTTGTTTTAAAAACATCGCTTTTCTCTGTACATACAACATCTGGTTTCTTAGAACATCCAACCATTAATAAAATTGCTAATACTAATATAACTTTTTTCACGTTTTATCCTCCTTAATTATTATATCATTTTAATCATTTACTTACAATTATAATTATTATTTTCTAGATATTCTATTAACCCATCCGTTTTTATAAAATCTCTATTTAAATAATCTTTATAATTATTATAAACCACTCTATTTTTATCACATTCAACACTTATATCAGTTAATTTTAAAAGTGTGCAATAATTAGTGCTTTCTTCTTCATTTTTAAATACTTTTTCAACTTCAATACTTTTAATACTATTTTTCTTTTCTTTTATTATTACATTTACCTCTTCATTTGAGCATTTTATTTGTTTTGAACAACCAACTAATAATAATATAAATATAAGATATCTTTTCTTCATTTTAATCACATATAAATTATATCTATTTTAAACAAATTTTACAAGTAGGTTTCCCTAAATTTTTTATATAGTTTTTTATTTTTTTCATATATTATATTTGTTTTAATATTATTTCCTTTTTTATAATCATATTCATCATATGACTCATTTAATTTTTTAAACATACATTTCATACATTCTTGCAAATTTCTTCTGTTAGCATAATAACTAATTAAATATGCTAAATCACCATTATCCATTTGATGAAAGTTTTTAGCATAATAATTTACTGGAATAAAATTATTATTGTTTGTTCTTAAAACACCTTCATAATAATTATATGAAATATTATTTGCAGTATCTAAATAATAGGTTTTATTATTATAATCAACCATTGTAATCATATGCCTTGGTTTATCATCACTACCATATTCTAAACAAAACAAATCGAATGCTTCATACCCTAAACATTTAAAAATATCCGTAGTAAACTGCGCAATATGTCTGCAAACACCATTTCCATTTATAACTTGATAAGAAGAAAATTCTAATCTTTCGCTTGAAACATTGATATTTTTAAAATTCTTCTTATATGATAAATGCCCTTTATTTAAAACATCATTCAAAAAGTGCATTATATCTTTTGGATCAGTTATATTTAATTCTTTAATACAAGAACATACATTATTTATTATCGCATCATATAATCTTTTTCTTTCCTTTAATACACTCCTTAAATCAATATTCTTTAAATCCTTATTAATATTCTTTACTCCAGAATACAATGCATCAGTTTCCATTAGCATACAAATAGCAGCAACACTTCCAGATAACGTATCAAACCATAAACCATCGTTTATATAACACATACCATTTATAGCAGCCGTTAAACCTATTATATTTATGGCCGAAGCAAAAAAGGTTTCCAAATTATTAGCAATAAATCTTTTATTATGATAATCTCTTAAATCGCCATAATATTTCATAGAAATCACCTAGTTATATTATATCATTGTAAAGTTTGTTTGTAAAACTATTTATTTTTATTTGAGGGTGTGCTATAATTTTAATATTAGGAGGATAAGAATGGATAAAATATATGTTTTTGGTCATAAAAAACCTGATACTGACTCAGTTACAAGTGCAATTGCTTATTCTAAACTTAAAAATATGTTAGGGGTAAAATGTGAACCTAGAGTTTTAGGAGATATTAATAATGAAACTAAATATGTTTTAAAGCATTTTAAAATGGAACTTCCAAAATATTTAAACGATGTTAAGGTTCAAATTAAAGATTTAAACTACCGCAAAGGATGTTTTATTGATGCAAAAGAATCAATTTATGATGCATATAGATATATGATGTCAAGATTTATTAGTTCCGTTCCCGTTTCAGTTAATGGTTACTTTAATGGCGTTTTATCAATGAAAGATATAACAACTGATTATATTAATTGTAGTAAAAAAGAACTTGTATCAACCTATAATCATACCTTAAATGCTTTAGGCGGTGAACAACTCTTAAAGTTTACTGATATATTTTCATATAATATAGTCGCCCCATTTAAAGTAAGTGAAGCATTTTTAAAAGATACAGTTTTAGATGAAAATACTTGTTTAATAGTTGGTGATAGATTAAATATAATAGAAACAGCAATTAATAATAATGTTGGATTAATAATATTAACAGATAATTTAGAGCTTAAAAATTCATTACTTGATTTAGCTAAAAAAAATAGAGTTAATATTATAAGAACATCTAAAGATTATTTTGAAGTTATAAAATTAATTGGGTTCGCGAATCTAATTAGTACGGTTAATTATGAAAAAACCATTGTTTGTTTTAAGGAAGAAATGAATGTTGATGATGCACTTGATGCAATTAGGATTAACCATCATAACTACTATCCTATTATTGATGAAGAAAATAAATGTTTGGGTTTATTAAAAGTATCTGATCTTGATGAAAAGATGCCTAAAAAAGTTATTTTAGTTGATCATAACGAAGAATCGCAAAGTGCTGATGGCTTAAATGAAGCAGATATTCTTGAAATAATTGATCATCATAAAATAGGCACAATTGGTACTGATAGACCTATCAATTTTAGAAATATGACTGTAGGTAGTACAAATACAATTATTTATACTTTATATAAAGAACACAATGCTCAAATTGATAAAGATATAGCTGGTATTATGGCATCAGGTATAATATCAGATACTCTACTTTTAAAATCACCTACTACTACTCCACTTGATGTTAAAGCATTAAATGAACTTTCCGTTATAGCAGGTATAGACTATGAAACATTTGGTTTAAAAATGTTTAAAAACGGTTCTATATTTGCAGGTAAAACAAAAGAAGAAATATTCTTCCAAGATTTCAAATCATTTGATATCGATGATAAAAAAGTTGGTGTTAGTCAGGTTTTAACTACTGATTTTGATAGCTTCTTAAATCAAAAGAATGAATATATTAATTTAATAGAAGAGATTGCCTTTGACAAAAATTATAATGTTCTTGCTATGTTTGTTACAGATATTATAGGAGAATGTTCTTATATATTCTACAATAAATCTTCACAAAATATATTTAACTTCTGTTTTGATGAATGTTATCAAGGCAAGAAATTAGATGGTTTTGTATCAAGAAAGAAACAAATAATACCTTTAATTATGAAAGCATTAGGACACAGATAAAAACTATTAGGATTACCTAATAGTTCTTTTTGCATAAATATTTAAATTATTTTGAATTATAAAATCAATTAATTCATCATTTGATAAAGATTCAATGTATGCAATTATAGCATACTTATTTGGTAACATAGATGAACCAACATAATTTATTAAATCTTCTCTCAACTCTTGAATATTTGTTTCCATAATTAACATCAACCTTTTTTAACAAAAAACTCGAGAAACTCGAGAAACAATCATATGGTAGCGAGAGGGGGATTCGAACCCTCGACATCACGGGTATGAACCGTGTGTTCTAGCCAACTGAACTATCTCGCCATAAAAGTAAGCAATATAAATATATCACATTATCAAACAAATGACAATACTTTTTTGAAAATAAAATAAATTTGGTAGCCTGTACGGGGTTCGAACCCGTGAATGTAACCTTGAGAGGGTTATGTGTTAACCAATTTCACCAACAGGCCATATTTGAAAAACAATAATATTGTACCATAATTAATTTATTTTGACAATATTATTGTTTAAGTTTGTTAAATTTCTATTAAATCATGTTCAGTTGTTTCAAAATTAATTTATTTAGCGGCATCTATTATATGTGGTACCATTCCTTTAAAATATATCTTTGCCCTCTCCTTTTTCCTTATCACCAAATTATTAATGGTACCAAAATATAATTAAAAAAAATATAAAAAAAGATTTTATATTTTTAAAATCTTTTTCGGTGGTTCAAGTAATCTTATCTTTTTAACTTCATTTATAAAACCTTGTAAACTTTCAAATACATATATATTATGTTTAAGCAATTTTAAACATTCTATTCTTGCCTTATAATCATTTTCATCTAGTTCACAATTATTATATTCGAACAAAAGCTTTTCCTTAACAAGAAAAATAAACATATCAATTAATGACTCATATACAGTTTCTTCAAGCCATATATTTTCCCTACCAATTTCAACTCTTAAACCATCTAAATCAATTGCTTGCGCGCTATAATCAATAGTCGAATATAAAAAATTATTTTCTTTTATATCAGTTTGAAATATGCCATTTTTTAATAATTCATTAACAATATCTAAAACCCTCTGCAATATATTTATTATAACTGTATTATGTTCTTTAAAAAGTTCAAACAATGTATTATGTTTCTCAAAATATTTAATTATAACACCAACAGGTATATTTTGATAATAAGCAACCCCAAGTGGTAAAGTCGTTAATTTTACCTTTTCTTGCTTTCGTGTAAGTAATTCAATTTGAGGAACACTTATTATCGTTTCCATCCTAATATCATTTATACTTTTCTTTTTATAACTATTTAAAAAGTCATTATAAAATTTAATACCCAAATCCCCTTCAACCTGTACAACAGTACCAAAAGATCCTTTCTTATAATCAGATCTACTTGTTATACTTTCTAAATCATTATTACTCAAATTAATTATTTGCATATTTTTTCCTCTTGACATAATATTTTACCATAAAATAATATATTGTCAAATAATGTATACTATTTAAAATAAATATGCTATAATTAAGTTGGAGGATGGAAAATGAAAAAATTTATAATTTTTATATGTGTATTTCTATGCTTAGTAGGCTGCTCAAATGAAAAACCAAAAGAACCAGAAGTACCAAACCCAAATGAACAAAAAGAGGAAGAACCAAAACAAGAAGAAAAAACACCTGTTAAATGGATTGCTGATCCCGAAAGTAAAACAAGACCTTACGCCGTTATGATAAACTGCCATAATAATGCCTTACCTCAATCAGATGTAAATAAAGCATATATCGTTTATGAATTAATGGTTGAAGGTGGAATTACAAGAATGATGGCTCTTTATAAAGATGCTGATGCAAGCAAAATTGGCTCTGTAAGAAGCGCTAGATCACAATATCTAGGATATGTTTTAGAAAACGATGCGACATATGTATCTGCCGGTGGATCAAATGAAGGAATCAGAGAAGTTAACAAATTAGGAATCAATCGAATTGACGTTGATAATTCAGCATATGGTATGCGTGATACAAAACTAAAAAGAGATTATGAACACACTCTATTTACTTCTATAGACAAACTTAAAAAAGCTTCTAAAAATTACAATTATAGAACAACTACTGATAAAGGTTTATTACTAAAATATTCCGAAGAAGAACTAGATTTAAGTAAATATAAGAGTGCAATTAAAGCAGAAAATATAAGTATTAAATATTCAGACTATCGAACAAGTAAATATACTTATGATAGCACTAATAAAACATATTTAAGATTTATGAATAACACAAAAAATACTGATTTAACAACAGGAAATCAATATACAGCTAAAAACATAATTGTTTATGGAGTTAAATATACAACATTTACAAGTGATAACTACTATGGATATCAAAAAATAAACAATATCGGTTCAGGTGAAGGATACTATATAACAAATGGTTATGCAATTCCTATTACTTGGTCTAAAAAAGATTTGAGCAGTAAAACAATTTACAAAATTAAAGAAACAAATGAAGAATTAGTTGTAAATAACGGAAACACATATATTCAAATTTACCCAAAAGGAAATGATATGAAAATAAAATAAAAGGACTTTAAAGTCCTTTTAATTATATATAACTTCTTCTTCATAAGAAGTTTCTTCTTTCTTATCATTTTCATGTTGTGGATTTTTCCATTGATTTTTAAGTACATCAAGTTCATTTTGAATTGCAAACTTGTCCGAATTATTACCCTTTTTACTAAATACGGAGCTAATTGTTTTAAATATAATCTTTATATCCATTAAAAGACTAACATTATCAACATATTCAACATCTAACTTAATCTTTTCAATAATTGATATATCGTTGCGACCACTTGATTGAGCAAGACCAGTTATACCAGGTAATACTTCTAACCTTCTCATTTGATTACTTGTAAAATATTTAGCATAATCTGTAATCCAAGGTCTCGGACCAATAAAAGACATCTCTCCCTTTAATATATTAATTAATTGAGGCAATTCATCTAATGATGTCTTTCTCAAAAAATTGCCAATTCTTGTAACACAATCTTTTTCCTTTAAATTATGAACATCATTATTTTCTTTCATACTTCTAAACTTATACATATAGAAATCCCTATCTTTTCCCGATCTCAACTGTTTAAAGAATACATGACCACCATCTTCAAGCTTTATTAATAAACTTATAATTAAAAATAGTGGCAACAACAAAATTATCAAAACTAAACTAAATACTACATCAAGCATTCTTTTAATAAAACTCTTATACATATACATCACTTTAAAAAGTATAACACATAGTATTATAATCTTCAAGATTTTTTTAAATTTTTCCAATCATTTTTTTGTAAAACGATTGTTTTTTTAATAGTTCCTCCCTTGTCCCCTCTTCTTTTACAACATGTTCATCAATAACAACAATATAATCAGATATACTATCTACATTTTGCTCTCTATCAATAACAATAATTGTATGATTTTCTTTTAATTCTAATAAAATATTTTTAACAACCTCAATATCTTTTTTATCAATTAAAGATAAACTTTCATCAAAAATCATTATTTTAGAATCCTTAATTATAACGCGAGCAATCGCAAGTAAATAAAAGACACTTCTTTTAATTCCACTATTTATATTAGTATCATATCCATCTTTTAAACCCATTATATAATTATGAATATTTAGTCTCTTACAAACAGTCTTTATATATTCAAAATCATCATTAACAAGCAGTAAATTATTTTTAATACTATCATTAAAGAAAGTTGGACTCTTACTAACACAAGCTATTTTATTGTAATAATTATTGTTTTTTATATCAAATATGTTTTGTTTACCAATCATAATTGTACCCTTATGTGGTCTATTCATTTTTAAAAGTAAATCAACTACACCCGATTTTCCAGAACCCGTTGGACCAGTTATAATATTAATACTATTATTATATAAAGTAAAACTAACATTTTTTAAAGTTGGATTATCTCTATAACCATATAAAATATTCTTAAAAACAACATTTCCCTCTAAATCAATTTCTTTATTATCGACCTTTTCTTTGCTAGCATTTTCAAGTATTTTACCAAATCTGCTAAATGAAACCTTAAGCGATTTTTTACTAATTAAAATATTAGATACAATTGTATAATTATCAACTATCTTTTGATAGTAATTATAAATTATAAGTAAAGCACCAACCTCAATTTGGCCATCTTTAATTAAATATATTCCATATATCATTAATAAAAGACGTGCAATTTCAACTATAATAATTGATATAAACTTAACACCTGTACTTTGTACATTAAATTTAGCATTAGCATCCAAATAAGCTTTTCTTTTTTTATTAACCTTTTCAACTACTTTATTATATAAATTAAATGACTTTATATCTCTTATATTATTATATATTTCGTGATTAGCAGCCGTTTTATAATCAAGTGTATCTTTTCTTATTTTATTTAATCTTTCTGTTTCCTTAGAACCATATATCATATACCCAAGGGATACAAGTGAAACAATAAGTGTAATTATAAATATAATTGGATTAATTGTATAAAAATAGAAATAAATTACTAAAAATTCAACAATTCTTATAACTCTCATAGGTAAATTAGCATAATAACTAGCTATTACATCTATATCACTATTAAGCAAATTATTATATTCGCCAAGCGAAAATCTTGATAAACTAAAAAGAGAGTTTTTATAAAAATTATCCGTATAAACATTTTCATATAAATTGTATAATTTATTATATAATTTATAAAAAGTTACTTGATACAATTGTTCAAGACCATAATATATAGTAGTTATAATTATTGATAAAACAATTAATTTAATAGCTCTATCATATGAAGCTTCATATATATTATCAAGTGCATAACTCCATATAACAGGAATTATTAAAACCGCACCCCTTAAAACAATAGAATTAATGATGTTCAAAATAAACTCTTTTTTGGATTTTTTCAAAACACTTTTATTTTCTATTTTCATACCATTCACCATTCTTATTATAAACGATTTTACTTTTTTTAACAATAGATTTTGATATTTTTAAAAAATGTGTTACAATTATTTACAGGGATGTGATAGTATGTTTAAACCTGTCAAAATATTAGACGAAAAAGATAAACATTTAAGGATGATTTCTTCAGATGCAACTTTTCCAATCAGTAACGAAGAAAAGAAATTAATTGATAATATCATTAAACATTTAACTTATAGTCAAATCGAAAAATACTCTGAAAAGTATAAATTAAGACCAGGTATGGGGCTTGCTTTTCCACAAGTTGGTATAAATAAAAGAATTATTGTAATAGTTGATGAATATGAAGAAGGAAAATTTCAAAACTATGTCGTTGTTAATCCGGTTATTGTAAGCAATTCAAGCGAAATGATTGCTGTCGATGCAGGAGAGGGATGTTTAAGCGTTAATCGTGAAGTTCCAGGCCATGTTTTAAGGTTTGCTAGAGTTACAATCGATGGCTACGATATAGATGGTAATAAAGTCCGTATCCGTGCAAGAGAAAATTTATCAATTGCTTTCCAGCACGAAATTGATCATTTAAATGGTATTTTATTCTTTGATAGAATAAATAAAAATAAAAAGTTTTACACAGAAAAAGAAGTACGCTTAATATAGTTGCTTTCTTTTTTTTATTATTATATAATTATTTTGGTGATAGTATGAAATATGTAATTAATAGAATATTTAATATGAGTTTAAAAAATATGTTTAAACAAATTAATGTTGTAAATGAAAGATCAGGAAAAAACAAAATACTTATTTTCTTTGATATGATAGTTTGTGGTTTTAAATATCAAGCAGGTTATATGGATTATATGTTATTCGAAATGTATAATTTGTCTTCAAAACAAAGAAAAACCATAATGACAAGAGGAAAAAATAACAAATTAATTAAAACATATAATGATTTTACTTATAAACCATATTTTTTAATGAAAGATAAGTTTGATAATAAGTTTAAAAAATACTTACATAGAGACTTTCTAGTTATCAATGAAAATAATATCAAAGAATTTACTTCATTTATAAAAAAGCATCCAATATTCTTTGCAAAACCTTTAGATGGACAATGTGGCAAAAGAATTGAAAAAATAGATGCATCTAAATACGAAGGAGATTTATTTAAACATTTACTTGATAATAAATTGTACTTATTAGAAGAACCAATTATTCAACACGAAGAAGTAAATAAATTACATCCTTGTAGTATTAATACAATAAGAATGGTAACAGTATATAACAAAGAAAAAAAATATGGCAAAGTTGCTGTTGCATATTTTAGAATCGGAAATGGTAAATGCGTAGACAATTTCAATAGTGGTGGAATGGTTGTACCAGTTGATAAAGAAAGTGGTACTATTCTCTACCCTGCTCAAGATAAAGCAGGTAATCTATATTATAATCATCCTTTAACAAATACACCAATTGTTGGTTACAAAATCCCAATGTTCAAAGAAGCAATTAAACTTGCCGAAGAATTATCTACGATTATACCTGAAATGGGTGTTGTTGGCTGGGATATAGCAATCACACCAAAAGGGCCTGTTGTTGTTGAAGGAAATGAATTTCCAGGTCATGATATATATCAACTTCCACCTCATAGAACAAACGGTATAGGTGTTCTACCTGAATTCGAAAAAATATTAGGTCACAAATTATAAATATTACAAAATAAGAGGAATTTTTATTCCTCTTATTTTATGTTTTCTAATCTCTTTATTCTATTTGCTGTACTAGGATGAGTACTAAACAAACTATCCCTCTCTTCTTTTTTGAAAGGATCAGCAATATACATTGAAGCAGTTGCCTTATTAGCAGTTGTAACAACATTCGGATCACTAGAAATCTTCTTTAAAGCATTAATTAATCCATCTTTATTTCTAGTTATTTGTACAGCTGAACTATCTGCTAAATATTCTCTGTTTCTCGATAAAGCAAGTTGTAATAATTTTGAAAAAATAGGAGCCAAAATTATAAATGTTAAGCCAATTATCATAATAATTGCACTAGCTTTTGAATCATCATCATCACTACGGCTTCTAAAAAATCCTCTTGAAATCGAATCGGCTATAATAGATATTCCACCAACCATAACTGTTGCAACCGTTGAAAGTAGTATATCATAATTCTTAATATGTGATAATTCATGAGCAATAACACCTTCTAACTCATATTTATCAAGTTTTTCAAGTAATCCTGTTGTAACACAAACTACTGCATTATTAGGGTTTCTACCAGTTGCAAAAGCATTTGGTGAACTACTATCCATAACATATAATTTAGGTTTTGGTAAACCAGAGCCCAAACATAAAGCCTCAAGTATTTCATTTAATTCCAAATACTCTTCCCTAGTTGCTTCTCTAGCGTGATTAGCTTTAATAACAATTTTATCCGATAAAAAGTAAGAAATAATTGATGAAATACTAGATACAATAGTTGCTATTATAAAAGCAAGTTCAGAATCTTCCCCAAATATATAAGCAAGAAAATAAACAAATAAACCAATAAGTATAAAGAATAGCATTACAATAAAAGTTGTTTTTGTTTTATTTTGATTAACACTTTCAAATATCATAATTTAATATTTATTTCCTTTCTATCATCATCAGATATTTTAAAATAATCAAGCTTAGTATATTTAAAAATACTTGCAATTATATTTGTTGGAAAAACTTCAATTGTTGTATTATATTTTTGAACACAATCATTATAAAATTGTCTTGCAAACGCTATCTTATCTTCTGTTCCTGTTAATTCAACTTGCAATTTTTTAAAAACTTCATCAGCTTTTAAATCAGGATAGCTTTCAGCTTTAGCAAGCATTAATTTAATATTATTTGATATCTCATTAGATGTTTTAGCAAGTTCACTCAAATTATCAGTCCTAATTTTAACTATTTTTTCTAATGTTTCTGCTTCATATTTCATATACCCTTTAGTTACATTAACCAAATTAGGTATTAAATCACTTCTTCTTTTTAACTGATTATCTATACCAGCAAAAGCATTCTTACATCTTATATTTTGTTTTACAACTTTATTATATAATAGTACAAATATTACTATTAAACCTGTTATTATTATAATTATATATTCCATATATCCTCCTATACTTTCAATTTAACGCTAACTAATTTAGAAACCCCAGATTCTTGCATTGTTATTCCATATAAACTATCAGCAAATTCCATTGTTTTCTTTTTATGTGTTATTATTATAAATTGAGTTTCTGATTTCAATTTTTGAACATATTCGCCAAACGATACAACATTAGCTTCATCTAAAGCAGCTTCAACTTCATCGAATATGCAAAATGGTATCTGTTTGGTTTTTAGAATTGCAAACAATATAGATATTGCCGTAAATGTTTTTTCACCACCTGATAAAAACACCGTTTTACCAAGTTTTTTCCCTGGCGGAAATGCAATTATATCAATTCCTGTATTTAATATATCATCTGGATTAGTTAGTTTTAGATCAGCATCTCCACCTCTAAATAATTCTTTAAACACAACTTTAAAATTAGCTCTTATTTGTTCAAACGTTTTTATAAAGTCATTTGACATTTGTTTATCCATTTCTTCAATAACTTCTAAAAGCATATTTTCCGCTCTTACCAAATCTTCTCTTTGTTTTAATAAAAACTCATATCTTTCACTTACTTGTTTATATAATTCACTAGCTCCTGTACTTATAGTTCCTAAATCTTTAATTTGTCTTTTTAAAGAATTAACCATACTTCTAGATTTATTTTCATCAAATTCTAATTTATATTCTTTAGCTTTTTCATATGTCATATTATAATTTTCTGATAAGTTATTTAATAAATTATCTAGTTTACCATCTAATTTTGTTACCATTAAATTGTATTCATTTTGTTCTTTCGTTTTATTAGTTATTTCACTTGTTACTTTTTTATTTATAAAATCAAGTGAATTAGAATCAGTATATAAATTATTTCTTTCTTCTTTTATTTTGTTTAATTTCTGATTTAATAACTCTTTTTCTTTTAATAAATTATTATATTCTTCAGTTATTTCTTCTTCAACTTTCGATAAATTATTACCTAATTTATTATTTAAATCATCAATTTCATTTTGTACTAATAATAGTTCTTTATTTAACTGTTCTAATGATTTATTTTTAGCATTAATATTTTCTTCTAATTCATATATTTTATTATTTTCTTTTTTACTATCTAAATTAGATATTTTATAATCTATTTCATTAATACTATTTTCATTATCTTTTATATTATTTATAATTTCTTCTTTACTACTAATTAATTTTTCAAGTTCTAATTTATCATTAATAATATTACGTACTTTATTTATTCCACCTGTTAATGAACCACCAGAATGAATTATTTCTCCAGATAATGTTACAATACGATACTGATAATTAATCTTTTTAGCAAGCAAACTTGCATTATCTAAATTATCTACAACTAGTATATTACCTAATTGATTTTCAATTATATTTTTATATTTTTCATTTGTTTTTACAAAATCAGAAGCAATTCCTTTATAACCATCAAAATTAATATCAATATTTAAATATTTACTTTTAATTATATTGATTGGAAAAAACGTAGCTCTGCCAAGCTTATTTTCTTTTAAATATCTAATACCTTCTTTAGCCTTTTCTTCATCAAGCGTTATTATATAAGATATAGAAGCACCAAGTGCAGTTGCAATTGCTTCTTCATAGCCTTTGTTAATTTCAATCAAAGATCCAATAGTGCCTTCAACATCTAATTTCGGATTATTAAGTATTTCCTTAACTCCATATGGCATACTATCATTATTTATAATTCGATCATTTAATGAATCAATTTGAATTTCTGTTTTATTTTTAATATAATTTAAACCTTTTAATTTTTTATCATATTCTTCTCTTTTTTTAAGTAATTCATTTTCTTCTTTATTTAATTCATTCTTTTTATTTTCTAAATTACTCTTTTGTTCTTTTAACTCTAAAATATTACTCTTTAAAATCTCAATATTATTTTTAATACTTATTTCTTTTTCTTTTTGTTCAAGTAATATACTATGTGTTTTTGAATCACTTGCTTCATATTTAGCTCTTTCAATTATCATTAATCTTTTAGTATTTACTTGTTCAACTTTACTTGTTAATTCAATTAGATTCTTATTCAATTCATTTATTTCTTTATCATATTTTTCAAGTTCTAATTTATTGTTAATACTAATTGCTTCCCCTTTATTTTTTTCGGTTTCTAAATTCAATAATTCTTTATTTAAAGCGTCAATTTTTTCTTTTAAAGACTTATATTCTTCATTATATTTAGTAATATCCGATGCAACAAGAGCGATTTCCACATCTTTTAAATCTTCTGTTAATTTATTATATTCATCAACTTTTCTTGCTTCTTCTTTTAAAGGCTCAACTTGCACTTCAAGTTCATTTATAATATCATTGATTCTATCTATATTATTAGAAGTCCTCTCCAATTTTTTATTAGCTTCTTCTTTTCTTTTTTTATATTTTAAAACACCAGCTGCATCTTCAAATACTAGTCTTCTATTTTCGGGTTTACTTGATAAAATATCTTCTATTTTTCCTTGTGAAATAATATTAAATGATTCCTTACCAATATTACTATCAATCAAAAACTCTGTTATATCTTTTAATCTTACTTTTTCATTATTGATATAATATTCATTTGTTCCGTCTATATATACTTGTCTTTTAATTTCAATTTCATTATAGTCAAGATTCATAAATTTATCAGTATTATCAAATGTTATTGCAACATATGCTTGATTGCTTTTTTCACGGCTTTTAGATCCTGCAAATATAACATCTGTCATACTATCATTAGCACGCAGTGATTTAGTAGATTGTTCACCTAACACCCACCTTACAGCATCAACAACATTAGATTTACCAGATCCATTAGGACCTACTATTCCTGTTATTCCTTTGTCTAAATCAAATATTGTTTTGTCTGCAAATGATTTAAATCCTTTTATAGTTATTTTCTTTAAATACATATTACACCTCACGAAGTTATTAAATCGCTTAATTTATCTAATATTTTATCTTTTTTATCTTTAAATATATAATAATTATCTTTTATTATATTATTTTTAGTATTTTTATTATTTATTTCAATATATTCTTTGTTTTCTTTTATTTCAGCTTTATATCTTTGATATTTTTTAACAATTTCATTTTCTTTTTCCAAATTATAAAAATATAAATTACCTCTATTTAAATAAATGCTATTTTTAACAAATCTTGGTAAAAAATCTTTTATGAGTTTATAATCAACTACTATATAATCAATTGATTTTTTATTAAAATATCTTTTTATTTTATTAATTTGTATTTTTTTATTACCTAATTTTAATTTATTTTTGTTTTTTTCTTTATTATTAATACTACTTAATGTATAAGATTCATCAATATTTTTATTTTTTGATGCTACATCCATTAATTCTTCATCATTTGATATTAACAACAGATTACCTTTTATATTTTTTATTTTCTCTTTCATTTTTCACCTATTATATCATTTATTATATAACTTGTGATATATATTCCAGCTACACTCGGTACAAATGATATACTTCCTAATTTTTTTATTTCTTGTGGTTTTTCTGTAGAACATATAACAGGTATTTTCCCATTTATTTTTTCATCTTTAACCATTTTTCTTATTCTTTTAGCAAGAGGATCATAACTTGTTTTTCTTATATCAGTTATTTCTAATTTTGTTGGATCTAACTTTTTAGCAGTTCCCATACAAGAAATAAACTTTATTTTTCTTTCTAAACATTCTTTTATTAATATTTCTTTTGTTTTAATACTATCACAAGCATCAACTATATAATCTACTTTTTCTTCAAATAATAATTGAATATTATTTTCATCAATAAACTTATCTATCTTTTTTATTTCAATGTATGGATTTATACTTTTAATTCTTTTTTCAAGTTCATCAACTTTTTTTAAACCAATATTATTTTGATTAGTAAATAATTGTCTATTTAAATTAGTTATATCAACAACGTCAGCATCTATTATAATTATTTTTTTAATAGGATTTCTTATTAAGGTTTCAACTGTATAAGATCCTACTCCACCTACTCCTAGTACAAGTATAGTTTTATCTTTTAATTTATTTATTTTTTCTTCTAATAATAATTCTACTCTTTCAAACATATTCATCCCTAATAAGTATAACATTTTTTTATAAAAAAAGATAGGTTTCCCTATCAATTTATATTATATTTGTATGCCTTTTACTACATTACTATTATATGATTTGGTTGCAATCATATTATCTACAAGTGTACTTGCAGCAGCAATATAGTTAACTGTTATTTTGGCATTAGGATCGGTTGCAGCATTATAAAACATATATTCATAATTGGTTACATTTGCATTCATTATATTAATTGTTGTTGTAAGTTTTGAACAATCAGAAAACATATTATTCATATTTGTTACTTTCGATGTATTAAGATTACTTAAATCTAGGTTTGTTAATGATGAGCAACCTCCAAACATATTCATCATATTTGTTACATTTGAGGTATTAAAACCGCTTAAATCTAAATTTGTTAGGGATGAACAGCCACAAAACATATATCTCATATCTGTTACTTTTGATGTATTAAAACCACTTAAATCCAAACTTATTAAGGATGAACAATTTCTAAACATATTACTCATATCTGTTACTTTTGATGTATTAAAATGACTTAAATCTAGATTAGTTAAAGATGAACAACTATTAAACATATCAGACATATCTGTTATTTTTGATGTATTAAAATTACCTAAATTCAAACTCGTTAATGATGAACAGCTAGCAAACATTTGCCACATATTTGTAACATTTGATGTGTTAAAACTACTTAAATCTAGAGTTGTTAAAGATGAACATTTATAAAACATATCAGACATATTTGTTACGTTTGATGTATTAAAATTACTTAAATCTAAACTTGTTAAGGACGTACAATTAAAAAACATCCAACTCATATTTGTTACTTTTGAGGTATTAAAATTATTATTAAAATTGATTTGCACTAGATTTTTAAATTCCCTAAACATTCCAGTACAGCTAGATGGTGCAAAAATTGGTGCATCACTTACTATATATAAATTATATAATGTTTTTTCAGTAGTTGTACTTGTACTACTATCCGTTTCAGATACTGTTAATCCACTATCTATTAAATAACCATATACCTTTTTATTTTGAGTTGAACTACCTGATATATCCCAACATAAGTTTTCTTCCGTGCAACTACTTGGTAAATTACTCAAATCATTTCCAAAAGTAATTGTTCTTATATATTTTTTATATGTATTATTCCAAAACTCTGATTTGGCACTATACCCATTCTTCATCATCGCATATTCACTTATCTGAACCGCACTAACACTTATATCAGCACTTAAACTCTTACCAATATACTTATTATCATCTTCATCATCCTTAAAAGGATTCCAGTACCAATATATTGTTAAAGTTTCACTTTTAGTACCACTAACCTCTAAAAAAGAATAATAAGTTTTAATCTCTGACTTATAATCACTTGTTGAATAAAACTTCAAATTATCAGGCAAAACTTTTCTATCAATCTTTAACGTTGCATACATATCAACAGTCGATCCCGTACTATCTAAAGTAACAGTAAAAGAACCCCTATCACCCGGCAACAATGTATTACCCAAATCAATTATTTTAGTTTCATTATTAATTCCCGTAACATTAAATACAGCATTACCAGTTGAAGCAATTATTTTGCCCTCTAACGTATATCTGTAATATGCAACAGAACCAGTAAAAACAAAAACCATTAATATTACACAAAACATAATAATAAATAATTTTTTCTTATTCATAAACTCACCTATTTTTCTTACCATATTCATTTTACAATATTTTATCAAAAAAAACAATAAAAAAAATTACATTTCTGTAATTTTTAAATAGGATTTACGTGTATAACCGTTAAATATATATCATCTATCTTATTAGAAATCTCTTTTTCCAAAGAATCAGCAATCTTATGACTATCAAAAGTAGACAAATTGCCATCTACAAATATTGTAAACGAAATCTGATATTTATAACCAACCGGAGTTGAATTAAAATGATTTATTTTTTTAATTTCATCATAATTACCAATAATATCAAGTACCTTCTTTTTAGTTTCAATCGAAATAGATTTATCCATTAAAACATCATATGATTCTCTATATATCTTAATGCCAGTTATCAAAATAAACGAAGCAATTATAATGCCAACAATTCCATCAACAAAATAAACACCATAATATGATAATATAATAGAAATTAAGTTAAGCAAAGTCAAAATACAATCATTTAAATGATCCTTTGAATTAGCCTTTATAAGTAAAGAATGATACCTTTTATAAATACTATTTGTATATAAAAATAAAGAAAATTTAACAATTATTGTAACAATACAAACAATAATCAAAAATATATTAAACTTATATACATTCTTATTAATAAGCGAAAAAATTGTATCCTTTATTGTAAAAAGTGCAACCAAAATCATAACAATACTAATAAGTAAAGAATAAATATATTCTGCCTTACCATGACCTAAATTATGATCATCATCAGAAGGAACTGATGCAATCTTATTACCAATAAAAGTCATAATTGATGAAAATATATCAGAAGCACTATTAAGAGAGTCGGCAAGCATTGCTTTACTCCCTGTAATAATACCAACTATTCCCTTTATAATAAGTAAAAATAAATTACCAATTATCCCTAAAATACTAGCCATTTTAATTTTTTTAAACTTCATATAACCTCCTATAATTCAAATTGTGAATTATATAATTCAGCATAAAAGCCATTCTTTTCAATTAATTCATTATGAGAACCTTGCTCAATAATATTACCATCTTTCATAACTAAAATTAAATCAGCATTCTTAATCGTTGATAATCTATGTGCGATTATAAATGACGTTTTATTTTTAGCAAGTTCATCCATTGCCTTTTGAACTAACTCTTCTGTACGCGTATCAACATTAGATGTAGCCTCATCTAAAATAAGTAAAGGCGTATTTTGTAAAATACCACGCGCGATTGTAAGCAATTGTCTTTGACCAGAAGAAATACTATCACTATCAGTTAAAATTGTATTATAACCATCTGGTAAAGTCTTAACAAAATGATCAAGACCAACAATCTTACATACAATCTCTACTTCTTTATCACTTATATTTTTCTTATTGAAAATAATATTTTCTTTTATAGTACCATTAAATACCCAAGTATCTTGTAAAACCATCGTAAATAAATCATGTATATTAGTTCGCGTCAATTCCTTTATAGATATACCATCAATCGTTATATCACCATCAGTTATATCATAAAATTTCATAAGCAAATTAACCATTGTTGTCTTACCAGCACCCGTTGGACCAACTATTGCAACCTTAGAGCCTCTAGTAATCTTAGCACTAAAGTTATTAATTGTATTTTCTAAATTGCCATCATATTTAAATGATACATTCTTAAAAATAACATCGCCCTTAACATTTTCTAAAGTTTTCGTAATATGCTTTTCACTTGACATCTCTTTTTCATCCAAAAATTCAAACACTCTCTCACTAGCAGCAGCAACCGTTTGCATACTAGTCATAGCCTCAGCAATTTGTGAAAGTGGTGATGTAAATAATCTAACATATGTAATAAATGCAACAATTGTTCCAAAATCAGTTTTACTATTTAAAACAAGTAAGGCACCAACAATACACACAGCAACATAACCAAAATTACCCACGAAATGCATCATTGGCATCATTAAACCAGATAAAAATCTACTCTTTTGATTGGCATCATACATTTTATTGTTTAATTTATTAAACTCATCATTTATTTCCTTTTCACCATTATACGCCTTTATAACGTTCAAACCAGAATAAGATTCCTCTATATGAGCATTTAACTCACCCAATTCTTTTTGTCTGATTATAAAATATTTTTGTGACTTTGATAAAACAATAAACATAAAAATAAATCCAAACAAACTAGATAAAATAGCAGTTATAGCCATTATTACATTAGTTGTAAACATCATTACAATTGTACCAATAAATAAAGCAAGAGCGCTTACTAAAGAAGCAATTGACTGATCCATTGAACCAGCAACTGTATCAACATCATTCGTTATTCTTGATAAAGTATCACCAGTTTGATTTTGATCAAAATACTTAAGTGGAAGTTTATTTAATTTTGTACCAATTCTACTTCTTAATTTAAAAGCAAACTTATTAGAAGTATTTGTCATTATAATAGATTCCAAATAATTAAATAAAGCACTTATTAGATATACAATTCCAAGAAAAATCGCCAAGTGTTTGATTCGATTAACATCCATCGTTGGTTCTATTACTTTTTTAATAGTATCAGGCATCTCATCTAATTTATTATATATTTCTTTTGAATCAGTTATTCCAATTAAAGAAGATAACATGGCAAGATCTTCGCCCTTTAAAATAGTACCATCAATTTCTATATCATTAATTAATAATTTTCCAATAGAAGGTGAAATGACTCTATTTTTAATTAAATTGATTTGTTCATCTTTAGTAATTATTACCCCATTTATATTATTATCTACTATAACTTTATTTAATAATTCATCATCTATATTATTAAAACCATTTCTTAAAAATAATTCTTTTTCATCTTTTGATAAAGATTTCAAATCAATTTTAATAATACTTTTAATACTATCCTCAGTTATATCATTACTTACACTCTTATAAATTGTTTCGAGATTATCTTTATTTATAACTAATCCCTCAGATATCTTATTAGTTAAATCCGATAAAACATTAGGTGTAAATATAGCAAGTAAGGAACTTATCGTTGTCAAAAGAACTGCAACAATAATACTTACTTTAAAAGGCTTCAATTCTTTAAATAATCTAGTTATAGCATTTTTAAAGTTTTTAGCCTTTTCAACATTTTGATTAGGTCTAGGCATTTTCCAACTCCTCCTCACTTATTTGTGAAAGTGCAATTTCTTTATAAACAGGACAATTCTTTAATAATTCCTCATGTGTTCCAATACCAACACACTTTCCTTCATCTAAAACAACAATCTTATCAGCATGCATAATAGTACCAATTCTTTGAGCTACTATTAAACAAGTTGCATCTTTAACATTTTTCCTTAAAGCTTTTCTTAATTCTAAATCAGTTTTATAATCAAGAGCTGAAAAAGAATCATCAAATATATAGATTTCCGGATCTCTAGCAATCGCACGAGCTATTGAGATTCTTTGTTTTTGACCACCAGATATATTTGTTCCACCTTGTGATAAAAGACTATCGTATTTATCATCCATATTCAAAACAAAATCTTCAGCCTTCGCGATCTTAATAGCATTTTTTACATCTTTTTTCTTACCATTTTCACCAAAAGCAACATTATATTTAACACTACCATTAAATATAACCGCCTTTTGTGAAACATATCCTAATTTATTATATAACTTTTCAAGTTTATAATCCTTAACATTCTTTCCATCAACTAATACTTCCCCTTCAGTAACATCATAAAATCTTGGAACAAGATTTATTAAAGTAGATTTACCAGAACCAGTAGATCCTATAAATGCAACAGTTTCACCCTTATTTGCCTTAAAAGAAATATTTTCTAGAATATATTCTTTAGCATCCGGATATTTAAATGATACATTACAAAATTCAACAGTACCTTTAGTTTCTGTTTTTCCATCAAATGTTCCATCTATAATACTTGATTCTGTATCCAAAACCTCATTTATACGATTTGCTGATACTTCAGCTCTTGGCAAAACAGTAAAAATCATAGCAAGCATTAAAAATGACATTATTATTTGCATTGAATAACTTGAAAATACAATCATATCACCAAATAAGGTTAACTTATCAGATAAATTAGCATTCATTATCAAATTCGCACCAATTATATAAATTGCTAAAGCAAGCATATTCATTATCAAATACATCATTGGCGACATAACCGCAAACGCTTTTTGATTAAATAATTGTTGATTTGTTAATTTTGTATTAACATCTTCATATTTATCTTTTGTATATTTCTCTGCATTAAAAGCTCTTATTACCCTTATACCAGTAATATTTTCACGAGCAACTTTATTTAATTTATCAATTAACTTTTGAACAATTTTAAATTTTGGTATTACAACAATTGTAAGTATTGTTACAACCGTTAACATAATTATTACACTTATTGATGTAGCAAGTGTCCAAGCAAAACTCTTATTAACTATCTTACATATAGCCCATACAGCAGTTATAGGTGCTTTTATTAATAATTGTAATCCCATACCAATTAACATTTCAACCTGTGATATATCATTAGTAGTTCTTGTAATTAAACTACTTGTTTCAAACTTTTTAATTTCATTCAAAGATAAACTTTCAACTTTATAAAATAATTTCTTTCTTATATTACTTGAAAACCTTGAAGATAAAAGAGCAAGAAAGTATCCTGATATAATTGTAGATGTTAAACTTCCTAAACTACAAAGTAGCATAAATCCGCCATTATAAAGAATATCACTCATATTACTACCTTCTGTTTTAACAAGTTTAGTAATTTCTGACATATAATCAGGCATCTTTAAATCTAACCATACTTGTACAACAATCAAAATAACAATTAATAATACTAATGTATAATCTTTTTTTTCAAAGTTCTTAATTAATTTTATCATTCTTATCACTCCTTATATTTTCTTTCATTTTGTTTAATACTTTCAAAAATATTTCTAAGTCTTCTTTATCAATACCTTTAGTTATATTTTGTTCAAGTATTCCTATTTCTTTTATATTTTCTTCTAATTTTGTTTTTAATTTTTCATTGAGTTTAACCTCTTTACTCCTTGCATCACTTTCGTTTGAGCATCTCTCAATTATTTTATTTTTTTCCATTGTTTTAAGTACACAAGATATAGTAGCTCTTGATAATTTCAAGTTTTTTTCTAAATCTTTTTGATAAGTATGTTCATTTTTTATTAAATATTCAATTATTTTTACTTGTGTTAAACCAAGTGGCATACTTTGTTTATTCATTCTACTTATTATTTCACAATCTAAATTTTTTAATTCATAAAGTATTTTTCTGTTCATTTATATCACCAGCTTATTAATGATAACACTCCTAAAAATAATTGTCAAGTGCCTAACAATTATTTGCTTATTTCTTTATTTTCTGATATAATATCATCGTGATTTATATGAAAGAAATATTATTAGATACATTAATTGATTTTATCAAAATTTTACCATTTTTATTTTGTGCTTTTTTACTTATGGAATATATGGAACATAAGGTTTCTAAAAAATTTCAAAAAAAAATAATTTCATCAGGTAGATTTGGTCCAATTATCGGATCAATCCTTGGAGCATTCCCGCAATGTGGATTCTCTGTTGCAATGACTAATTTATACGCAGGTAAAATAATTACAATCGGTACTCTTATTGCTGTTTATTTATCAACAAGTGATGAAATGATTCCTGTTATGTTAAGTAGTGGCGCGAAATTCTCATTTGTTTTAACTGTAATTCTTTTAAAAATAGTTATTGGTATGTTATTTGGTTTAATAATTGATTTAATGAGTAAGAAGAAAAAAATTGATATCGAAAATGTTTGTATTGAAGATGAATGTCATTGTGAAAATGGTATTATAAAATCATCAATTCACCATACAATAAATATTGGAGCATTTATATTAATAACTACCCTACTCTTAAATCTTGGTATTCATTATTTAGGAACCGATAAATTATCAAACATTTTACTAAAAGGCTCAATATTTAGTCCCTTTATTTCAAGTTTAATTGGTTTAATTCCTAATTGTGCTTCTAGTATTGTTATAACAGAATTATATTTAAATTCCTCAATCAGTTTCGGATCAATGCTTGCCGGATTATTAACTGGTTCAGGTATTGCCTTAATGGTTTTATTTAAAGTAAATAAAAATATAAAAGAAAATATCAAAATATTAAGTATAATTTATTTAATAGGTTCATTAGTTGGTATTATTTTTGATTTATTTAATATTTTATAATTGAAATATTACTTTTATAGTGATATACTTAATAAGTAGTTGCCCTATAGCCAAGTGGTAAGGCATCGGACTCTGACTCCGTGAGCGTTAGTTCGAACCTAACTAGGGCAGCCATTTAAGCCAGCTTAGCTTAGTTGGTAGAGCAATGCACTCGTAACGCATAGGTCGATGGTTCAAGTCCGTCAGCTGGCACCATATTTAAAAAAATTGCACAATGATTGTGCAAAAAAGGCATATAAAAGCATAAAAATGCACAGTATTTCGAGAATATTGTGCATTTTTCTTTACTTTTGATATTATTTATAGTAAAATTACAGTAGAGGTGAATAAAATGGAACCAGTAAAAGTTCAAAAACTACCAATGGAATATTCTTTAGACAAGGAACTTGTTAGTTTGTTAGCTGAAGCAAACCTAAAATATGGAGAATATAAGTCAAGTCTTAAAAACTGTCAATTTGATTCAAGATTCTTTTTAGACTCTGTTACATTAAGTGAAAGTTTAAAATCAACTCAAATTGAAGGAACTCAAATATCACAAGATGATATGTATTATTTAAAATATATGCCAAAAACAGATGATAATTTGGAAATACAAAATTTAAAAGAAGTTATTGATTATTCAAAAAATTATTTAAAAAGCAATAATAAAATTACAATTACATTTCTTAATAAATTACATCAAATATTATTAAATAGCATTAGGGGAAACAAAAAAGAACCAGGAAAAGTCAGAACAGTTCAAAATTGGATTGGACCAAAAGGATGTTCAATTGAAGAAGCAATCTTTGTTCCACCAATACCAGAAGAAGTACCTACTCTATTAGATAATCTATTTGACTATATGAATAATGCATATATTGATCCAATATTCATAAATTTAGCCATATCACATTCTCAATTTGAAACAATTCACGCATACAGAGATGGTAATGGTAGATTAGGAAGAGCTCTTATACCAATACAATTAGCGCTTCTAACAGAAGATGAACCAATTTTATTTTTGTCAGAGGTTATCGAATTATATAAACCAAGCTATCAAAGGCTCTTAAACGAAAGCCGTAAAGGAAATATGGTTGGATTTATAAAGTTTTTTCTTGAATGTATAATCGAACAATGCAATAATTATATTGCAAAAATAAATAGAATTAAACAAATATATACAAAAGATATGGAAAAAATCGCAATACTAAAAAGTAATGCTGTTTATAGAATTATGCCAGCTATAATGAGACAAATTGTCTTTACAAAAAAAGAAATTGAAGAAGAATCAGGTGTTTCAAGAAATACAGTATCAAACCTAATCGACAAATTAGTTGAATTAAAAATTCTTGTACCAGATTCCAATTGCGCAAAATTAAGTTATAGATACGTTGAAATATATAATGTTTTTGTTGGTAAAGATAATTTTTAAAAAAATGCACAATCATTGTGCAAAAAGACATCAAAAAATATAAAAATGCACAGTATTTCGAGAATATTGTGCATTTTTGCATAAAATAATATTTTTTAATCTTCTTTTGGCAAAAATATATTTAAGAGAATACCAACTATAGCTGCCAAACTCATACCTGTGATACTTAAACTACCTATCTTTAAAACCGCACCACCAAGACCTAAAACTAACATACTAGCACATATTATAACATTTCTTGTTTTTGAAAAGTCAAGTTTATTTTTAACAATAACAAGTAACCCATTAACGCTTATAAATCCATATAAAAGCAGAGATATACTACCAAGAACAATACTTGGAATTGTACTAAAAATAGCAGTCAATTTGCCCAAAAACGATATGATAATCGCAAATATAGCCGCAAGCATTATAACTTTAACAGATGCAACTTTTGTCATACCTACTACACTCGTATTTTCACCATATGTTGTATTAGCAGGTCCTCCTAATGAACCAGCTACAAATGTCGCTAAACCATCACCAAGTAAAGTTCTATCTAATCCTGGATCCTTTATTAAATCTTTACCAATTATTTCACCTAAAACTGTATGATCACCTATATGTTCAGCAATAGTAACAAGCGCAACAGGTAATATTGTTATAATCGCTCCAAAATTAATTTTATAACTTAAAAATGGTAGCACAAACTTTGGAACGCTTAAATAAGAAGCATTTTTAATTTGGGTAAAATCAACTAAACCAAATAACATAGAAACAACATACCCAGATAATATTCCTAATATAAAAGGAATTAATTTCAAAAATCCTTTACCCTTTAATGCTACAATTGCAGTAGTTAAAAAAGTAACCAAAATAACAATTATACTTTTTAGATTAACACTCTCTGTTAAACCCATTTGTGAAACAGCTGAAGGAGCAAGCCCCAAACCAATTATCATTATCATTGGACCAACTATTATAGGTGGAAGCATTTTCTCAAGCCAATTCTTCCCTACAATTTTAATTATTAAAGCAACTAACATATATAGAATTCCAACAGCCATTATACCAGTTAAAACTCCACCAGTTCCAGCAGATGCAAATCCAACAGCCATTGGCGTTATAAATGCAAATGAACTTCCTAAATAAACAGGCGATTTACCTTTTGTACATATTATATATATTATTGTTCCACAACCAGATGTAAATAATGCAACAGGTATTGTAAGTACCTCACTTCCAGCCATACTATTTACGAGTATCGGAACAAGTATGGTAGCTCCAAACATAGCTGCAACATGTTGTAATGCAAGTATTATCCATTTACCAGGTGTTGGTACATCACTTACATCCAAAATCAAATTATTTTTCATTTATACCTCCTTTAAAAAATAATTTTGGGTACAAAAAAAATACTAAAAACAATTAGTATTTTTAATGGACTTAAAAGCGAAACAAATAGTTATTTGTTTAGAAAATGAATGACTTTTTTTTAGATTTGTTTCACACATATTTAAGCACCTTGAAAATATTATCATATTCTTATATCAAAAATCAAGTATTTTTTAAAAATTTACATATTTTTTTACAATTTCTAAATCATCAAAATGTATTTTATTAGAACCAATTATTTGATAATTTTCGTGTCCCTTTCCTAAAACCAATAAAATATCATTATTTTCTAAATAACCTATACCCTTTTTAATTGCATCTTCCCTATCTTTTATTATCTCATAATTACTTTTACTTATTCCCTTTGCAATATCATTAATTATATCATCTTCCTCTTCATATCTAGGATTATCATTAGTAATAATAACGAAATCAGAATACCTTGTTGCAATATCACCCATAATGCTTCTCTTAGTTTTCTCTCTATTACCACCACAACCAAAAATCGTAATTATTTTATTCTTACAGAAACACTTAACACTTTTCAAAACATTTTCCATTGCATCCGGTGTATGAGCATAATCAATAAATATTGTATTTGTTTTATAATTAACTATATACATTCTTCCAGGCGGAGCCTCTACATCAAGTTTTAATAACTCTTCCAAATCAAACCCCAAACAAACTAAAGACAAAACAGCCTCTAAATAATTATAAGCATTATATTTACCAACCATATTAATTGATTTATGATATTCTTTCTTATAATCAAACACAATATCAATTGATGATTGATTCAATTTTACATCCTTTATTCTAAAATTACCATATTTACCGACAGTTACATTATAATTATTTTCAAACATAAAATCACGATAATATTTATCATCAGAATTAATAATTGCATAGCGACTATTTCTAAGCATACCAAACAATTTTTGTTTAGCCTTCTTATAATCATCCATTGTTTTATGATAATCTAAATGATCTTCTGTTAAGTTAGTAAAAATAGCAGCATCATATTTTAACCCATAAACTCTATCTTGCACTAAAGAATGACTTGAAACCTCCATAACAACATATTCAATATTATCGCAAGAACACTCATATAAATACTCATACAATTCATCAATATCAGGAGTTGTATTATTTAACTCTTTAACAATACCACACTTATAAAAACCAATTGTACCTATATAAGCACATCTAACATTCATTTTATTCAATAACTGATAAATTATATAACTAATTGTTGTTTTTCCATTAGTACCCGTAACACCAATCAATTTTAAATCTTTAATACTATCATAATACTTATTATAAATATAATTATTATAATATTTCTTCGGATCTTCTACAACAATTGTTTTATCATCATATTTTTGCTTAGAAATAACCTCTACAGCCCCATTTTTAACAGCATCAAACACATACTCATTATTACCACTTGTATCAACATAAGTATCACCACAAACAATTTTCCTAGAATCTTTTTTTAACACATTTCCTCCTATATGTCACTATCTAGTAGTATATATGTTTTTTTATTTTTTAATATGCTAATTATTTTTTGATACTCCTCCAAATTTTCTATTATATATATTTTATTTCTATCATAATTATGTTCAATCAATTTTTCATAAATTAATGGCATCCAAGTAGTATTAAGTAAAATAATATATTTAAAGTTTTTAACTAAATTATCACTAAACTCAAAATTAGTTTTTTCATCAGCATTCTTAATACCACCTGTTACAATTATTTTATTACCTTTATAAGCATTTATTAATTTTAAACCTTCATAATGATTTTCTTTATTCAAACACTTAATATTGCTTATTAAAATACCATCATCCATTTTCGAAATCGTTATTTTTTTAGATTTTAAATTATTTAAACATCTTCTAATATCTGAATCATTTAATTTTAAATAAAAACCTAAGAAATATAATGATAAAGCCATTACATTCTCATCATAACTTATCAAATTAGTCGTAAGAGTATGTCTTTTACCATCGACTTTATAAGTAATAATACTCTTATTATCTTTATATTTAATATTTTTTATAATTTCATTAATATTTAAATCATTTATTTTATTATTATCAAAATAAATAACATTTTTAATATTCAATTCGTTATTATTAGCAACAATAATTTTTGTAAACTTATCTAATTTTTTACTTAATTCTTTATATATTTTTTGTTCATTAGAAATAACAATAACATCTGGTCTAAACGCTAAAAAAGATTTAACTTCTTCTTTATAATCTGTTTGAATCAAAATTAAATTATCTAGGCATATTTTCTTTTTATATTTAATTTCATTTATTTTTCTATCTAATTTTCTATAAAACACTATAATATTTCTATCAAAAATAGATAATAAAATAGTTCCAAGTATTGATGGTTTAAAGATTATAACTATAAATATATAAGTTATTATAGTTTGATATAAAACTGGTGTAAACTTTTTAATTTGTCTTTTATTATAATACATCATAAAAGTAATATTTAATAAACTAAATATAAAATATACTTCTGTTTTAAAGACTAATTCAATTAAATAAAAAAGTAAATAGATAACATCTATTTCGACATTTTTTTTATTATTTGTTATATGTAATGTTTTAAAGAAAATATATAGGATGTATGTTATATAAAAAAGGTACTTCATTTATTTCCAACTTTCTATTTTCGTGGATATTTTTCTAATTTATCATCATTAGTATACCATATTGCTTCCGCATTATACTTATCAAGAATCTTTTTACCATCTTCAATACTTAAAAAATACAAATAATTTGCAAGCATCTGAGCATCTAATGGACTTTCAGTAATTACCGTTACACTTTTATAATTGTTTTCTTGTTTTAGTGTATTCGGATTTATTAAATTGTGATAAAGATTGTTATCTGCTACATAATAATTTAAATATGGACCAACAGTTGAAATTGCTGTATTATTTAAATCTAAAAATAATAAATAATCATCCGTAAATGGTTTTTCAAGTGCGAATGTAAATTTCCTTCCTTTACTATCACCGAGCAAATAATTATCTTTCATATTTATTAAATAAGAATATATTTTGTTTTTTTCCAAACATTCTTTTATTTCATTTATTAAATATGATTTTATAATTAAATCATAACTTATTTCATTATTATCTTTATAAATTGGTTTAACACTTTTAATTTTCGAATCTTTATATATATTTTGAATACTTCCTTTATATATATTAACAAATCCTTTTGTTTTAGAATTAACACTTATTCCATATTCTAATAATTTATTTTTATCATAATTTATTAAAATATCTTCTATTTTATCAAATATTTTATTGCAATTTTTATTAGTATATAATTTAATATTTATACCATCAAAATATGAATATGTTTTTTCATATTCTTTTATTTTATTCTGATTATATAGTAAAAAAAAGAATAAACCAATAAAAATAATCAAAAAAAATGATATAATTAAGCGTTTCAATTTTTATCACCTTACATATTATATCATAATTTATTTTTAATAACTAGTCTATTTTTACCAAAATTACATCTTCGCCAATTTTTTCAATTTGTTTCCATAAAACTTCCATTTCATTTTTGTTATTAAATAAGGTAAATTTACTTTCTTCAACAACCAAACTTTTCATTGAACCTTCTTCATCTATATTTACATCTATTATACTTCCAATTTTTTTGCCATCACTTATATTTACTATATCTTTATCTTGCAAATCCGATAACCTCATATAACACCTCTATAATATTCTATTCAATTAATCGTTTAATGTGCCTAATTCCCATATGTTCTAATCTTGATATTTGGGCTTGTGATATTCCAAGTTCTTCCGCAAGTTCTGTTTGCGTTTTGCCAACAACAAATCTTTTTAATAAAATATATTTTTCTTTTTCTTTTATTTTTTTTAACGCTTCTTTCAAAGCAAGTAAAGTTTCTTTTGAATAAGTATTTCCTCTTTTATCTTCCAATTGATCAAACAAATATATCGGATCTCCACCATCTGTATAAACGGGTTCAAATATACTTATGGTGTCTTTCATTGAATTAAGAGCATTACAAACCTCATATTCCGATACCTTTAATTCATCTGCTATTTCTTTAACAGTTGGTTCTTTTTCATTTTTCCTTATTAATTCTTCTTTTACTTTTAATATTTTATATGCTAAATCTTTAACTGAACGCGCAACTCTAATACTATTACTATCTCTTAAATACCTTTTCACTTCTCCTAATATCATTGGAACAGCATATGTTGAAAACTTAACTTCGTGTGATAAATCAAAATTATTAATAGCTTTAATTAGTCCAACTGTTCCAATTTGAAATAAATCATCCATATTATCTGTTCGATTATTATATTTTTTTAAAATAGAAAGTACAAGTTTTAAATTACCTTCAATTAATTCTTTTCTAGCGTTTTCATCTCCCATCTGCATTTTTAAAAATAGTTCTTTCATTTCTTCATTAGTTAATACTTTAATATTTGCTGTATTTACATTCGCAATCTCAACTTTATGACGTGCCATATTTCCTCCTAATCTAGTTATGATAAAATAACAAAAAAATATACAATTTTTGTATATTTATTTTTGTCCTAAAATCAATCTATTTGTTAAATTAATTAATTCATAACTATCAGGATCATATAATGCTTTATCTGTATTTGTATCATAAATTAAAATATTATATATCTCATCCTTATCATATTCTACAAAATCATTATCAAAACTTTTAATCATATTTCTAAGTTCATTCATAACTTCTTTAGAATATTTATATTCTTTTGTTTCATTAAAACAATTATTTCCAATACATCTATGAAAACCAACTGCAACTACATTATTTGTATAAATTATTGCTTCATATTTAGTACCATTTATAGTTGTTATAATATTGTATTCTTCCTTTTTTTCAGGAACTAAAAATGCTACAATGATAGAACCGACAAGAATAATAAGCGCTAATATAACATATGCAAACGAATTATCTTTCATTATCTCGCCTTACCCTTTTTTTCTTCGACATTCAATTTCAAAAACATTTGTTTTGTTTTAAGTTCATTTTCAAGTAATTCAATTTTTTTATCTAATAAATCCAAATATTTTTTACTCAAATATACTCTATAATTATTACTAATTACTCTTTTATATCTTTCTAAATCATTTAAAACAATATCAATTGTTCCATCATCTTCATCACTTGATTCAATTAATTCAATTATTAATTGTGTATACATTGCTAATTTTCTTTTAATTTTTTTCTTAAGTATTTTTTCAATTAATTCCGGTTTAGTTAATTTAACCTCATCCACTAATATACCATCATATTTTATATTGTTTTGAGGATTAAAAACAAATCCTGGTATTTTCTTTAAATCTGTCTCTAAACTCTCTTCTTTTTTATCTTTTACTAACAAATATCTAACGTTCTCCATATGTCTTCTCCTCTAATATGTCTGGTCTTCTCTCTTTAGTCCTTTTTAAACTTTCCTCATATCGCCATTTTTTTATATTTTCGTGATGTCCTGACAATAAAACACTTGGAACTTCCATTCCTCTAAAATTAACTGGTTTTGTATATACAGGATAATCAAGTAAACCATTATTAAATGATTCTGTTTCCGTTGATTCTTCTTTAATTGCACCATCTAATAATCTAACAATACTATCAGTTATAACCATACTTGGTAATTCACCACCAGTTAATACATAATCACCAATACTAACTTCAAGATCAGCTAAAGCCCTTATTCTTTCATCAAATCCTTCATAATGCCCACATATTATAATTAAATGTTTTTTTAGTTTTAATTCATTAGCTTTCTTTTGATTATAACTTACACCTTGTGGCGTCATTAAAATTATATACGAATCATCATCTCTTATACTCTCAACACAATCATATATTGGTTCTGGCATAAGTATCATACCAGCTCCACCACCAAATTGATAATCATCTACTTTTTTATGAGGATCCTTTGAAAATTCGCGAAAATCATGAATATTTATTTCTACTATTTTCTTTTGAATCGCACGTTTTATTATAGATTCATTTAAAAATCCATCAAACATGTGTGGAAATATACTTAATATATCAATTCTCATCAAACACACCTCCAACAACAATTTCCCTTTTATTATCATCTATATTATTAATAAATTCTTTTAAAAATAGTATTTTTTTATTTGTATCGGTCACTAATATTTCTTGAACCTTATTTTGCATTATATATTTAACTTTTCCTTGTTTTACTCCTTCATATATAACATCATAACCAATCAAATCTTCTGGTAATATTTCTTTAACATATTCTCTTAATGAATAAACTTGTTTACCCTTTAAAAATAAAACATCATTTATATTGTTATAATCATTTAATGTTACCATATCATAATTTTTATGTTTTCTATAAGTTCTTATTTGATATTTTATATTATCTATATATAGGAAATTATTAATTTTAAATATTTCATTTTTATATTTAAAGTTTGAAAGAATTCTTAATTCACCTTTAATTCCGTGTGTATTTACTATTTTTCCTACATATATCATTTTAATCACCTACTTAATTCATACAAAATTATACTTGTTGCAACCGCAGCATTTAAGCTTTCACATTTTTTATTCATTTCTATATAAATATACTCATCACTTAACTCTTTAATTTCTTTAGAAACGCCTTTTCCTTCATTACCAATTATTATAGCAAATTTTTGATTTTTTTCAATAGACTTTACTAATTTTCCACCTTCTACATTAGTTGTAAGTATTTTATAATTATCATTTTTTAATTTTAATATTTCTTCTTTTATATCAGATACTACTATATTTATATTAAATATCATTCCTTGTGTAGATCTTAATACTTTAGAATTATATAAATCAACTCCTGTTTTTGATAATATTATTGTATCAATATTAAAAGCAACAGCCGATCTAATTATTGTTCCTAAATTACCGGGATCTTGAATATCATCAAGTATTAATATATGATTTCCTTGTATTTTATCATTTTTCTTATGACAAATACCTATTATTTTAGATGGATTATCAAGTTCTGTTATATATTTCATTACTTTTCCATTTACATAATTAGTTTTAACATCATATTTTTCATTATTTCCTTCTAAAAGTAATATTTCTTCTACCAAATTATTTTTAATGGCTTCTTCAACTAAATGTTTTCCTTCAATAATAAACTTACCATTTAAATCACGATATTTTTTATTATTTAATTTTTTTATTTCTTTTATATGTTCATTTTCTATTGATGTATATATCATTTGCACGCTTCCTTTGTATTATTTATTACAAGTTTGTATTCATATGTTTTACCATTTTCTTTAATTTCAACATATGAATTATCATAATTAATCTTTAGTCTTTCTTCTTGGTTGCACAAATCTTTTTCAATTAATTCTTCATTTAATAATTTACTTAATGTAACATTCACTTTATAATCGTTAGTAACATCAAAGATAGGAAAATCATCTGTTCCTCTTTTATCTTTTAACCATTTTTCAGCTGATAAAACAATACTTTCCTTTTGAGCATTAAATGCTTTTATTCGCATATTATGTACAATATTATCAAATACAACAACACCAATTGTGCCGATTATTCCAATTATTATAATAGTTGCAAGTAATTCCGTAACCGTAAATCCTCTTTTCATACAAACCTCTTTTCATAATAAAATTATATCATATTATTAAGACTTTTTAAACATATTTAAGTTATATCCCATCTTTTTCAAATTTTTATATATTTCTTCAACTGGTACACCTAATATGTTATAAAAGCTTCCATTTATTTTATTTATATAGTTGCTCATCATTCCTTCAATTACAAAACCTGATACATATAAAGCATCTTTTTCGTTTTTCAAATAATAATCAATATCTTCTTTACTTATTTTATTAAACTTTACCTTTGTTACAGCATAAGAATTAATTATTTTATTTCCATTTATAATTGCATATCCTGTTATAACTTTTACAGTTCTATTCGATGATATTTCTAAATATTTTCTTGCTTCTTCTAATGATGAAGGCTTTTCTAATATCTTATTATTTACTAAAACAATTGTATCGAGTCCAATTATTATACCTTTTTCTTTTATACTTTTTGCTTTATTAAGCGCAAGTAATTTGACTTTTTTATAAGGATTTTTACACTTAATTTTTGATTCATCAAAATTACTATTTATACATTTATGATATAAACATACTTTATTTAATATTTCTGTTTTAAATTTTGATGAAGACGCTAATAATAGATCCATTTTATTTCCTCCTAAATATATTTTAGCTTTAAAGTAAAGATATGTAAAGGAACTATTTGTTTTATTTTCTTTTTTTTGCTATAATGTACTTGGAGGGTAATATGAAAAAATTAAGTATTGTTGTACCTTGTTACAATGAAGAAGAAGCTATTCCTTTCTTTTATGAGGAAATAGATAAAGTGAGCAAATCTATGAAGAATGATTTTGAATTCATTTTTGTTAATGATGGTTCAAAAGATAAAACAATAGATATTGTAAAAGAATTAAGTAAAAAAGATAAAAGGGTTAAATATGTTCATTTTTCAAGAAACTTTGGTAAAGAAGCTGCTATGCTTGCTGGTTTAGAATTATCAAGTGGTGATTATATTACAATAATGGATGCAGATTTACAAGATCCACCCAGTTTACTTCCTGAAATGGTTAGATCAATTGAAGAAGAAGGTTATGATTGTATTGGTACAAGAAGAGTTACAAGAAAAGGTGAACCACCAATTAGAAGTTTCTTTGCACGTATGTTTTATAAAATTATTAATAAAATGTCCAAAGTTGAAATGGTTGATGGTGCAAGAGATTTTAGGCTAATGACTAGACAAATGGTTAATTCAATTCTTGAATTAAAAGAATACAATAGATATTCAAAAGGCTTATTTAGCTTTGTTGGATACAATACTAAATGGCTTGAATATGAAAACATTGAAAGAGTTGCTGGAGAAACCAAATGGTCATTTTGGAAATTATTTGGTTATGCAATTGAGGGTATTGTAGCATTTACTACTACTCCACTTACAATTGCTGCATTTATAGGTATGCTATTCTGTTTTGTTTCATTTATAATGATTATTGTTATAATTGTTAAAACATTATGTTTTGGTGATCCTGTAAATGGTTGGCCAAGTTTAGCTTGTATTATTTTCTTTGTAAGTGGTATTCAATTATTCTGTACTGGTATAATTGGTGAATATTTATCTAAAACTTATTTAGAAACTAAAAAAAGGCCTATTTATATTGTAAAAGAAACTAATATAGAAAAATAAAAAGAGAAATTAATTCTCTTTTTTATATTTGTTTTAAGGTTATTTTAGATGAACTACTACCAGCTGTTGATTTCATTGCTTCAGCAATAGATTGCGTTTCAGTAGTATAACCAATTATAACATATGCATCAGGATCAGTTAAAGTATTACTAAACATATTTGAATAATAAGTTGTACTTGTTATATTCATTATATTTATTTCTGAACAATTCCGAAACATACAATATATATCTGTTACATTTGATGTATTAATTTACAATATATAAATTGTTCAATCAACACAAAATTAAGAAAAAAACTAGATTTCTCTAGTTTTTTAATCCATTAATTGTTGTTCTAATACATCTAAAGGTTCTGTATCAATAACATCATTTTTAAGTTTATACTCTACATTTCTGTATTTCTTACAACCAGTTCCAGCAGGAATTAACTTACCAATAATAACATTTTCTTTTAAACCATTTAAATGATCAATCTTACCATGTATAGCAGCATCAGTTAAGATTCTAGTAGTCTCTTGGAATGATGCAGCAGATAAGAATGAATCAGTTTCAAGAGAAGCCTTAGTAATACCAAGTAATACTGGTCTACCAGTAGCAGGAACCTTTCCTTCAAGAATAAAGCTCTTATTAGTATCAGTAAACTCATTAATATTAACCATTGTACCAGGTAAGAATAAAGTATCACCACTATTAATAATCTTAATCTTAGAAATCATTCTCTTAGCCATTATCTCAACGTGCTTATCACTAATATCAATACCCTGTGAACGATATACCTTTTGTATTTCAAGAAGTATATAATTTTGTACAGTAATAGGATCAGTAACAGTTAATAACTCTTTAGGTGAAATAGCACCATGAGTTAATCTTTGACCAGCCTTAACCTCTTGATTTAACTCAACAGCAAGCTTAGCGCCATAATTAGAAGTATGCTCCTTCTTATCAGCATCATTCGCTACTGTAATAACCCATTTACCACCATCATCTTCGATCTTAGTAACAACACCATTAATCTCAGAAATAGTAGCCTTTCCTTTTGGTATTCTAGCTTCAAATAACTCTTGAACACGAGGTAAACCTTGTGTAATATCATCTCCACCAGCAACACCACCAGTATTAAAGTTTTTCATAGTTAACTGTGTACCAGGTTCACCAATAGATTGAGCAGCCATTATACCAACAGCCTCACCAGTTTCAACAATTGAACCAGTTGCTAAGTTACGGCCGTAACACATACGACATACACCATGATCAGACTTACAAGTTAAAACAGTTCTAATTGATATTTCTTCAATACCAGCCTTACATATCTTATCAGCAAGTTGTTCAGTAATATATGTATTTCTTTCACAAATAATCTCTTTTGTTTTAGGATCAATAACATTCTTAGCAGTATATCTACCAGAAATTCTTTCCTTAAATGACTCAACAACAGTTCCATCATTTTCATTTATAAATGCACGAACTACCATACCTTGATCAGTTCCACAATCATCATCACGAACAATAATATCTTGTACAACATCAACAAGTCTTCTTGTTAAGTAACCAGCATCCGCTGTTTTAAGAGCTGTATCAACCGCACCCTTACGAGTACCATGAGTTGAAATAAAGAACTCAGAAATTGACACACCCTCACTAAATGATGAAATAACCGGTATTTCTACTTGACCACCCGATGGGTTAGTAAATAATCCACGCATACCACATAATTGTGTATGGGAATTAATATCACCACGAGCCTTAGAATCCATCATTAAGTATATTGGATTTGGATTTGGATTATTCTTCAAATCATTCTCAACAGTTTCTTTTAATTCAGCTTGAATCTCAGCCTTAGCTTTTGTCCAAGTCTCAATAACCTTGTTATATCTTTCTTCATCAGTAATCAAACCTCTCTTGAACTGTTTATTAATTGTATCAACAAGAGCTTGTGATGAAGCAATTATTTCTGGTTTCTTAACACTTTCAACAACATCTGATATTGCAATTGAAATACCTGATAAAGCTGAATGTTTAAAACCTAAATCTTTTAATTTATCAAGCATAACTGAAGTTTCAGTTGTAGCATATCTCTTATATATTTGAGCAATTAACTTACCAAGCACACCTTTATTAAATGCATTTGTTATAGGCATTTCTGCTATAGTAGATTTAATATCAGTTCCTTTACTCAAGAAGAATTTACTTGGAGTCATAACTTCAATATTTTCAGTACTACCTTCGTTTATATATTGATAACTATCTGGGAATATTTCATTAAATATAATCTTACCAGGTGTTGTAACTAAATATTTATCCATATATTCTTCTGGGAATAATTTGTGTCTAAATGACTTAGTAGGTAAAGCAATTCTCGTATGAAGAGTAATTTCTCTTCTCTCATATGCCATAAGCACAGCATCTGGACTCTTAAATACTCTACCCTCACCTTCAAGACCTTTTCTTTCAATAGATAAGTAATAGTTACCTAATACCATATCTTGTCCCGGTGTAACAATAGGTTTTCCATCCTTTGGAGATAGAATGTTATTTGCACCTAACATCAATATTCTAGCCTCAGCTTGAGCCTCTTCAGAAATTGGTAAGTGAACAGCCATTTGGTCACCATCGAAATCAGCATTGAAAGCTGTACAAACTAGAGGGTGAAGTCTAATAACCTTTCCACCAATTAATTTTGGTTCAAACGCTTGAATACCAAGTCTATGTAATGTAGGAGCACGGTTTAACATAACCGGATGTTCTTTCATTTTTTCTTCAACAATATCCCATACTCTTGGATCTTTATTATCAATCATCTTCTTAGCAGCTTTAATATTAGATGCTAATTCTTTTGTAACTAAACCATTTATAACATGTGGTTTAAATAATTCAAGAGCCATATCTTTTGGAATACCACATTCATACATTTTTAATGAAGGACCAACAACGATAACTGAACGACCAGAATAGTCAACACGTTTACCAAGTAAGTTTTGACGGAAACGACCTTGTTTACCTTTTAACATATTTGATAAAGACTTTAGTGGTCTATTACCAGCACCTGTTATATTTCTTCCTCTTCTACCATTATCAAATAAAGCATCTACAGCTTCTTGAAGCATACGTTTTTCATTTTGAATAATTATAGAAGGCGCACCTAATTCCATTAACTTTTTAAGTCTGTTATTACGATTTATAACTCTTCTATATAAATCATTTAAATCAGAAGTCGCGAATCTTCCACCATCAAGTTGTAACATTGGTCTTAAATCAGGTGGAATTACAGGAAGAGCATCTAAAATCATCCAAGATGGTTGATTACCTGACTCTAAAAATGCATTTAATACATCAAGTCTTTTAATTAACCTAACTCTTTTTTGACTAGCTGAATCTTTAATAGCTGCTATTTCTTCCTTAATATTTTCTACTTCTTTTTCAATATCAACTTGTAAAAGTAATTCTTTTATAGCTTCAGCGCCCATACCAACTCTAAATGAGTTACCATATTTTTCATAATAAGCTCTATATTCTTTATCAGAAATAGTTTGTTTCTTTTCAAGTGGTGCACTTCCTGGATCCAAAACAACATATGATACAAAGTATAATACTTCTTCTAAATCTCTTGGAGACATATCAAGAACAAGTCCCATTCTTGAAGGCACACCCTTAAAGAACCAAATGTGGGAAACAGGAGTTGCAAGTTCAATGTGTCCCATTCTCTCACGACGTACCTTAGCACGTGTAACTTCAACTCCACATTTATCACAAACGATATTTTTATATCTTAATCTTTTATATTTTCCACAAGAGCATTCAAAATCTTTTGTAGGTCCAAAAATCTTTTCACAAAACAACCCATCTCTTTCTGGTTTTAAAGTACGATAGTTGATTGTTTCTGCTTTTTTAACCTCTCCATATGACCAAGCTCTTATTTTTTCAGGAGATGCGATGGAAATTCTTATTCCTTCAAAATCATTTACATCCATTATTCAATCTCCCCTTTCTCATAAGCATCAATGAAATCTTGTTCAATTTCTTCATCGCTTAATGCTTCATCTTCAAATTCATCCAACTCTTCAGCTACGGTTTCTTCTGTCGCACTAACTTCATCATCTGATAAATTCAAATCAATTATTTTATCTTCTTCGTTTTCTGGAAGACCAGTATTAGTCTCTTTTTCTTCAAGTTCTTTTAATTCGTGGAACTTATCATCTTGACCAAGTACTGTTATATCAAGCCCTAAAGCTTGGAATTCTTTAATTAATACTTTAAAGCTTTCTGGAACACCAGATTTAGGTATTGGTTCACCTTTAACTAAAGCCTCATATACTTTAACACGGCCAACAACATCATCTGATTTAACAGTCATCATTTCTTGTAAAACATTAGCAGCACCATAAGCATATAATGCCCAAACTTCCATTTCACCAAATCTCTGACCACCAAATTGAGCCTTTCCGCCAAGTGGTTGTTGTGTAACTGTACTGTATGGTCCAGTTGAACGAGCGTGCAACTTATCATCAACCATATGGTGAAGCTTGATCATATACATTACACCAACGCTTATTCTATTATCATAAGGTTCACCTGTTCTACCATTATATAAAACAGTCTTACCATCTTCATCTAATCCAGCTTCTTTCAAAGCATCAATTATTTCGCCTCTAGTTGCACCTTCAAATACAGGAGTTGAAACATAAATATTTAATTTTTCAGCAGCTGCACCTAAATGCATTTCTAGAATTTGTCCAAGGTTCATACGTGATGGAACTCCTAGTGGATTAAGAAGGATATCAACTGGTGTACCATCAGCTAAGTATGGCATATCTTCTTCCGGTAATATCAATGATATAACACCCTTATTACCGTGTCTTCCAGCCATCTTATCACCAACTTGGATTTTTCTCTTTTGTGCTATATAAACACGAACTATCTTAAATACTCCTGGAGGTAATTCATCAGTATCTTCTTTTGTAAATACTTTAACATCATGAACAATACCTTCTCCTCCGTGTGGAACTCTAAGTGAAGTATCACGAACTTCTCTTGTTTTTTCACCAAATATAGCGTGTAATAATTTTTCTTCACTTGTAAGTTCAGCCATTCCTTTAGGAGTTACTTTTCCTACTAGAATATCATCATCTTTTACTTCAGTACCAATTCTAATGATACCATTTTCATCAAGGTTACGTCTAGCATCTTCACCAACATTCGGAATATCTCTTGTAAACTCTTCTGGTCCAAGTTTAGTATCACGACACTCTATTTGATAACTTTCAATATGTATTGATGTATAAACATCATCTTTTACTAATCTTTCGTTTAGAATAACAGCATCTTCATAGTTATAGCCATCATAGTTCATAAATGCAACTGTAACATTTTTACCAAGTGCAAGTTCACCTTTATTAGTACTTGGGCCATCACCTATTACTTGTCCTCTTCTAACACTATCACCAACTCTTACAATTGGTTTTTGATGATAACAAGTACCATTATTAGATCTTTCAAATCCATTCAACCAATAAGTTTCTGAGTTGCCACTCATATTTTTAATTATAATTTTCTTTCCATCAACATAGTCAACAATACCATCAGTATTTGATATTACAACTGTTCCAGAATCACGAGCTGCGATTGCTTCAACACCAGTTCCAACTCTTGGAGCTTCTGTTGTAATAAGTGGTAATGCTTGACGTTGCATGTTTGCACCCATTAGGGCTCTCTTACCATCATCATGTTCCAAGAATGGAATACCACTTGTTGTAATTGATACAACTTGTTGAGGTGATACATCAATAAAATCAACTTTTTCTTTTTCAATAATTACATTATCATCTCTGTATCTTGCTGGTACACGACTATCTGTTATTTCACCATCATCATTAATATTTACAGTAGCTTGAGAAATGTAATAATCCATCTCTTCATCTGCTGTCATATAAACAATTTCATCAGTTAACTTGCAATTTACAACTTTACGATATGGTGTCATTATAAAACCATAATCATTTACTCTTGCATAAGAAGCAAGTGAAGTGATTAATCCGATATTTTGTCCTTCTGGAGATTCAATTGGACATAATCTTCCATAGTGTGATGGGTTAACATCACGAACATCCATACCTGCTCTATCACGAGCTAAACCACCAGGTCCTAAGCAAGTTAATCTTCTTTTATTTGTTAATTCTGCAATTGGATTAGTTTGATCCATAAATTGCGATAATTGGCTACTACCAAAGAATTCTTTGATTGCAGCTGTTAAAGGTCTTATATTTATAAGTGTTTTTGGAGTAACTTCAGCTATATCTTGAGTACTCATTCTATCTCTAATTACTCTTTCAATACGAGCTATACCAATTCTGAATTGATTTTGTAACAATTCACCAACTTGACGTACACGTCTATTTGATAGATGGTCAATTTCATCAAAATTACCAATTCCACCTAATAAATTTAAATAATATGATACAGATGCATAAATATCTGATATTGTTAATCTCTTAACTGTAAGTGTTTGATCATTTCCAACAACTCTAACAATCTTAGTTGGATCATTTTTATCAAATACTTTTACAACTTGAATATTACATACTGGAATTTCTTCATCAAGTGCCGTATTAAATGGTACTTCTTTTATACCAAATCCTGCTTCAAGTGCATCTTTTAATACCTCTAAATTATCCTTTGTTATAATTGTTCCTTTTTCTAGAACAACCTCATTATTCTTCTTTATATCCTCAGCAAGTGTTAATCCTAACATTCTTTCTAGAACATTTAGTTTTTTATTAAACTTATAACGTCCTACTTTTGCTAAATCATATCTAAATGCATCAAAGAATTTAGATACTAATTGGTTCTTAGCTGAGTCTAGAGTACTAGGTTCACCTGGTCTTAATTTTGAATGAATATCTATTAAAGCTTCATCAGTATTTTTATTTACATCTTTTTCAATTGTTTTTTGTAAATAATCATCTTCACCAAATACACTTAATATATCTTCATCATTTGATAAACCAATTGCTCTAAGTAATGTAGTAACCGGTACTTTTCTAGTTCTATCAATACGAACATAGATTACTCCCCTTGTATCGGTTTCATATTCAAGCCATGTTCCTCTTGTTGGTATTACTTGGCTTGTTATGCATACTCTTCCGTTTTTATCTACTTCACGGCCAAAATATACACTTGGTGAACGAACTAATTGTGAAACTATTACACGTTCTGCTCCATTAATAACAAACGATCCACTATCTGTCATTATTGGCATATCGCCTAAATAGATTTCCTGTTCCTTTACTTCACCAGTTTCTTGGTTAAATAATCTAACCTCAACTTTTAAAGGAGATGCATAAGTTGAATACCTATCTTTGCATTCCTTTATGTTATAACGTGGTGCTTCGAAGAAGAAATCACCGAATTCAAGTATTAAATTACCTGTAAAACTTTCCACAGGAAAAATATCCTCAAAAACTTCTTTGATTCCATCTGTCATAAACCAGTCATAAGATTTTTTTTGAATCTCTAGTAGATTAGATAGTTCTACTGAGTTCTTTGTTTTAGCATAGCTACGTCTTTCACGGTAATCACCGTATTTCTTTACATTAAATGCCATTAATTCACCCCTATTACTAAGATTTAGACACTCTTTAAAAAATGTTTAAAGTAATTGCTACCAATATATAATTCTAACAAACAAATGTCAAAGTGTCAATTATTTTGAACACAAAATTACAAAAAAACCTTTATTTTTTGCAATTAAGTTTACATTGTAGAATTTTTTCAATTTTTCCATTAAACTTTTGGCACCTTGATCTTTATTTACAACGATTATTAATTTTCCATTATCGTTCAAATGGTCCTTGGCTTCAAATAATATTTTATATAAAATTTCATTTCCGACTCTTATTGGTGGATTAGATATAATATAGTCATATTTATCTTGAACATTTTCATATATATTGCTTTCAAATATATTTGTTTTAACTTTATTTAGTTTACTATTTTCTTTAGCAAGTTCAATACTTCTTTTATTGATATCAAGCATATCAACCTCTAAACCTGTAAACTTTGATACAATAATGCCAATACTTCCATACCCACATCCAAAATCTAGTATTTTGCCATTTATATTTTTGTAATCTAAGTTTTCAAGTAAGGTTCTTGTACCAAAATCTAAGCCCTTCTTACTAAATACTCCATTATCAGTTATAAAGCTAAAATCTTCATTCTTAATTATAACTTTTATTATTTTTTTATTATGCTCAAGGTCTTCGTTAATAAAATAATGTCCCATAAAGTCAAAAAGCCTATACGAAAAGTTTTTTTATTCGTATAGACTTTGTTGTTATTTAAGTTCGATTGTAGCTCCAGCTTCTTCGAATTTAGCTTTCATTTCATTAGCTTCATTAGCAGCAACTTTTTCTTTAATTACTCCACCGTTATCAGCGATAGCTTTAGATTCACCTAAACCTAATCCTGTAATTTCTTTAATTAATTTAATAACAGCAAGTTTATTAGCACCAGCAGCACTTAATACAACATCAAATGCACTTGGTCCTTCTTCTTTTGCTTCAGCAGCAGGTGCAGCAGCAACTGCTACAGCACTTGGATCTACTCCGTATGCTTCTTTCATAGCGTCTACTAATTCTTTAATTTCTAATATACTCATTTCATTTAATGATTCAATAAAAGCTTCTTTTGTTAATTTTGCCATTTTCTATTCCTCCTTTTAATGACTTAGTTATTTTCTTTTTGTTTAGCTAGTAAATCTAATGCAATTGATAGATTACGTACAGTACCAATTAAGCCTGAAGCAACTTGAGTAAGTAATACTTCTCTTGATGGTATTGATGCGTATTTATTTAATACTTCTAGATCTGCTGGCTTTCCTTCAATTATTCCAACTTTAATTTCTAGAGCTGGACATTTTTTTGCAAACTCGCTTAAAATCTTAACTGGTGTTACTTCATCAGCACCAAATGCGATTGCTTTTGGTCCGTTTAAATGTTCACCAAGATCTAATTTTAAGGAGTCAATTGCTCTTTTAGTAAGTGTATTTTTGTAAACTTTTAAATCAGCATTATTTGCTTTTAGTTCACGACGTAATTTAGTCATATCAGCAACTGTCATATTATGATATTCAAATAATACTACAGATGATGATTCACTTACTTTATTCGCAATTTCATTTACGATTGATTGTTTTTTCTCAATTATTTTTGCGTTAGCCATATTTCCTCCTATAATTTTAAAACTCTTCACCGAATTCGACAGCAAAGAGTTTAAGTATTCTTATTTCTCCTCGGTAGGATATTAAGCTTAAAGCACCCACTGTCTTCGGTTTCAAACAAAATTATTTTAACATATTATTTTTTAAATGTCAAAGCTATTTGCATTTATTTTTATACCTGGACCCATTGTTGATGAGATACTAATATTTTGAATATAAGTTCCTTTTATAACAGATGGTTTAGTTTTAGCAATCATAGCTACGAAAGCGTTCAAGTTTTGAAGTAATTTTTCTTCATCAAATGAAACTTTACCAATTATAGCGTGAATGTTACCAAAACTATCAGTACGATATTCAATACGACCGCTTTTAACATCTTCAACAGCTTTCTTAACGTCAGTTGTAACTGTTCCTGTTTTAGGGTTTGGCATTAATCCTTTTGGTCCTAATACTTTACCTAATTTACCTAATTGAGGCATCATATCTGGTGTTGCTATTAATGTATCAAAATCGAACCAATTTTCTTTTTCAATTTTTTCAAGCATATCAACATCACCAACATAATCTGCTCCAGCAGCACGAGCTTGATCAGCAAAAGCATTCTTAGCAATTACTAATACTTTTTTAGTTTTTCCTGATCCATTAGGAAGTACAAATGCACCTCTTAATTGTTGGTCAGCTTTCTTAGTATCAAGGTTTAATTTGATTGCTATTTCTACTGAAGAATCAAACTTAGTAATAGATGTTTCTTTAACTAATTTAACAGCTTCTTCATTAGTATATAGTTTTGTTTTATCAACTTTTGTACAAGCTTCTGTGTATTTACGTCCTTTTTTCATTTTTCTAACCTCCTTATGTGGTATTTGGGAAAATTTTTTAATTTTACTTGAAAACGGATATTATATCCTTCCACATTTAATAGAAATTATTTTTCTACTTTAACGCCCATATTACGAGCAGTGCCTTCAACTATTTTCATAGCAGCTTCTATGTCATAGCAGTTTAAATCAGGCATTTTAATTTCAGCTATTTGCTTTAATTGTTCTTGTGATAAAGCGCCAACTGTTTCGTTAGCTCCTTTAACGCCACCCTTTTTAAGACCTAATGTTTTCTTAATTAGGAAAGGTGTTGGTGGAGTTTTAATTACGAAATCGAAACTTCTATCATCATAAATAGAAATTACAACTGGTAATATATCTCCCATTTTTTCTCTTGTTGCATCGTTATATTTTGTACAAAAATCTTGCAAGTTAATTCCTGCTGGACCTAATACTGTTCCAACGGGTGGAGCTGGTGTAGCTTTACCTGCAGGTATTTGTAATTTAACTTCTTTTACAATTTGTTTAGCCATATTCTCGCCTCCTATATTTTTTTGTATGTGGTTCAATCGACCATTTTACACGTTTTCACGTATTTTTGCATATTTTTATATGCTTTCTCCCACTTGTCTATATAAAATATAGCGTAATAATAATAGCACATTCTATTTTTATTGTCTACACTTTACATCAAATTTTTTTAATTTTTATAAAACTTTCTCTATTTCTGCAAGTTTTAACTCAACAGTTGTCTCTTGACCGAATAAATCAAGCGCTACTTCTAATTCTTGATTTTCCATATCAATACTTTTAATTTTACCAACCATATTTGCAAACGGTCCACTTGTTACTTTAACTGTTGTTCCAACTTCTAGTTCATTAGCAATATCTAATCTACTCATTCCCATACTGCCTAAAATCTTATCAACCTCAGCAGGCGTTAACGGAAATGGTTTAGCACCTTTACCACTTGATCCGATAAATCCTGTAACACCAGGCGTATTTCTTACAACAAACCAAGCTTCATCAGTCATTACCATTTCAACTAGAATATAACCAGGAAATATTTTTTTTAATTTTTCTTTTCCTTTTTCATCTATAACTTTTTCTTCTGGTACTACTACTCTAAAGATATAGTCTTCAAGTCCCATAGTTGATGCACGCATCAATAGTTTTTCTTTAACTTTGTTTTCGTGTCCAGAATATGTGTTTACAACATACCATTCTTTATTCATAATTAATACCCATTAATTAGAGTTTTAATTCCTGCAATTATTAAATCTAATAATCCAAAATAAAGTGCGAAGAATATAACTAATGATATTGTTGCAACTGAATATGTAATCATTTCTTTTTTATTAGGAAATCTAACTTTCTTCATTTCGCTTTTTACATCTTTTAAAAAACTCATAATTTTCTCCTTTATTGTATTTAAAAAGCACTTGAAGTGCTATATAAATAATATCACACTTAAAGTACTTTAGTCAAGTTTATTTTGCGTTTTTTCATTTTAAATATATTCTAAAATGAAAGTGGAATTGTTTTAAAGGATAGGTTTACATATGAAACAAAAAAAATTTACACTTAAAAAGTTCAAGTAAATCGGCTATAATTATATTAACACAAATAAATATAGAAAGAAGTGATTTACTTGAACAATAATTATTTTAATACAAAAAAAGAAAAAAATAAACATTTATTATTAAAAGATTATAAAAAAATTGAATCTGAATATAACCATTATATTTTTTCTAAAGATAAAAGGATTGGTATGACTAATTTTAAAAAGGCATTAGCTGATATGATTGGTACTACTTTATCCAACATTTACAAGATTATCAAAGATGGTCTTATAACAGTTAAGGATTATGATTTAAGAGAAAGAATTGAATTCAATGCTAATACTGCTTATGAAAAAAGAACTAAGAAATCCATTGAAAGCAATTCTTCCAAAAGATTATCTTCCAAAACATTTGTTGATTTAGTTGTAAAAGAATTAAGAAGTGAATATAACATTAATTCTGTCGATGAAATTATAAATGATTTAAAACTTAATAGACAAGATGAAATAAAAGATATGGAAACAATATGTACCGCAACATTTTACAATTATGTAGAACAAAATAAGATAGATGGTTTTAATAAAGAAGAACTACCAATGAAAACAAAAAGGAAAAAGAAAAACGAACATAAAGAAGGTAAAACGGCACCAAAAGGTACTAGCATTGAAGAAAGACCTTTTAAACTCGAGGACAGATCTGAATTCGGTCATTGGGAGGGAGATACTATTATTGGAGGAAGAAACGTTAAAAATTCTGGTGCTGTATTCACTTTAGTCGAAAGAAAAACTAGATTTCAATTAACTGTTAAAATGAAAGATAGAAAGGCAAATACTGTTTATAAAGCTGTTAAGTTATTAAAGAAAAAATACCCTGAATTAAACGATTATAAACTATCAGACATATTTAAAACCATTACTTTTGATAATGGTGTTGGGTTTTCCAAATGGAAAAACATTGAGAAATATCTTAAAACTAAAACTTACTTTGCTCATCCTTATTCATCTTGCAAAAGAGGTTCAAATGAAAATGGCAATAAATTACTACGTATTTTTCTACCTAAAGGCAGCAATATTAACGAATATGATGATGATTATATTATGAGAGCCAACGAACTTATTAATACAAAAATAAGGAAGATCCTTGGTTACAAATCTTCCTTAGAATTATTCACAATTGAGTTAGAAAAACTAACTCAATTGACAGCATAATTATAGCACGACTTTACACTTTTTTTACCAAAATTCCAGTTTCTGCTTGAAATTTAGGGTTTTTTTCATTTTATATTTGAGTACCTTTTACAACTTTACTACTTGGTGATTGAGTTGCAATCATTTGATCTACTAAAGTGCTTGTATCAGCAGTATAATTAACTGTTATTTTAGCATTTGATGATGTTGCTGCCCTTGTAAACATAGAACTATAACTTGTTACATTTGGGTTCATAATATTAATTGTTGTTGTAAGCTTTGAACAATACCAAAACATATGATCCATATTTGTTACATTTGATGTATCAAAACTGCTTAAATCTAAACTTGTTAATGATGAACAATCAGAAAACATACAATACATATTTGTTACTTTTGATGTATTAAAACTACTTAAATCTAGATTCGTTAAAGATGAACAATAATAAAACATCCACATCATAGTTGTTACTTTTGATGTATTAAAACTACTTAAATCTAGATTCGTTAAAGATGAACAAGCATAAAACATATTATTCATATCTGTCACATTTGATGTGTTAAAACTACTTAAATCAACACTTTTCAAGTTTGATAATGCAAACATATATTTCATATTTGTTACTTTGGATGTATCAAAATTACTTAAGTTTAAACTTGTTAAAGATGAACAATGATAAAACATATTATTCATATCTGCTACTTTG
>UMJX01041276.1_pt1 | contig 84746 bp, 82 predicted proteins | sample 1966131 | NCBI WGS metagenome assembly UMJX01 (sample SAMEA4836162, study PRJEB28245) | human gut metagenome | biome: gut microbiome; material: fecal sample | place: Denmark | collected 2008 | reverse complement strand
CTATGATACATAGAACCATGTCCCATTGGTCCTCTAGATTGACCATGACGTTTAATAACACCTTGGAATCCTTTACCTTTTGTTGTACCTTGTACATCAATTTTGTCTCCTGCTACAAATGTATCAGCTTTAACTTCTGTTCCAACTTCTACACCTTCTACAGAATCTACTCTAAATTCTCTTAAATGTTTTTTAGGAGCTATTTTTGCTTTTGCAAAATGTCCTTTAATTGGTTTATTAACTTTAGATTCTTTTACATCTCCGAATCCTAATTGGATAGCATTGTATCCATCTGTTTCAACTGATTTAACTTGTGATATTACACAAGGACCAGCTTCAATAACTGTTACTGGAATAACTTTTCCATGTTCATCAAATATTTGAGTCATTCCAACTTTTTTTCCTATAATTGTTTTCATTTTTTAAATCCTCCTTAACTATTGGCTGATATGTTGTATTCATTAGTAGTCAATGTATATCAGCTTGGTTTTGTTTGATTAATTTTCCTACTATACAATAGGAAGTTTTATTTCAATCTTAAACTAATCGATTTAAGAATTAATTTTTCTTTTGATTTACATATTTGCTTATTTTTCGAATTTGTTTGTTAACTAAATGCGATTTTTAGCAGATTAATGTTTCAAAAATTATAATTTAATTTCAATATCAACACCAGCTGGTAATTCTACTTTCATTAAAGTATCTACAGTTTTTTGTGTTGGATAAAGAATATCGATAACTCTTTTATGTGTTCTCATTTCAAATTGTTCTCTTGAATCTTTGTGTTTGTGTGGAGAACGTAAAATTGTTATAATCTCCTTTTCTGTTGGTAGTGGAATAGGACCTGAAACTTTTGCTCCTGTTTTTTTAGCAGTATCTACTATTTTTTCAGCAGACTGTTCTAATACTACATGATCATAAGCTTTTAATCTTATTCTAATTTTTTCGCTTGCTACCGCATTTCCTGTTACTGTTGCCATGTAATTTTCCCTCCTTAAAATATTTTTATTTTGGTCGGAAGTTATAAACGCACCCTAGTGTTTTGTTAAACTCTAATATTAAAGCCCAAGTTTTTGCATGATTTTTCTTGGGATAAGTGCTTGTTTTACGACTTTTACGCAATAAAAATATGCTTTGTTTTGTATGTGGGTTTTGTAATTACTTTGTTTAATTATTGCCATATGTTCTATGCTATTTGTATAGATTTTAGAATAACTAAACCATATTTAATTACTTATCATACTTATTAAAAGCATTTTTTATCTTCTGAAGTCAAATATTTTAAATAACTTACCGCCTTGGTCTAAGCCACGACATACTCCATAAGAGTTCCCTCCAACCTTGGTATTTCAAAGGCTGTAGCCACATCTTACTTCATCGCTAATCTTACATGCCTTACTATTATATAATGTTTTAATTGGAAAGTCAACCCTATCAAGGAAGTTTTTTCATAATCAAGGAAATTTTTTCATAAATCACTGAAGTTTTCTCATAAAAATCCTTAATTCCTATAACTTGCATTTACTTTACAGAATTATATTTACTTTTTTACTTAAATTAAAAAAACGCACAAATTATACAACCTTACAAAATTATATTCATTTTTTCACTCTACATAAAAGTAAATCCACCATTTCTTCCCCCACCAATCTAATTAATTTCAAAAAACTCCCACCTCCCTCGGAGAAAGAAATTTGTTACTTTTGAAAAAACAAAGCTCCGACCTAAGCCCCCAAACATTTAACCCCAGTAATTATCGTAACAAGTCCCCCACTCCCAGCACGCACTCCACCGCGTTTGAAGGAGTTTGTTTTTTCAAAAGTAACAAATTTTTTCTCTCGGTGCCCCCAAAAAAGCAAAAAAAAACACATTGCTCAAAACCACCCAAGTCTCAAGCAACGCACATTCTAATCATCACATCTTACTCTTCCGCAGTCAAACTTCCACTAGAATTTCCACCAAAATATTGATTATAAATCTTATTTACTTTTTCCATATTTTCTTCGTAATTTACAACCTCTGGAACTCCATAATCTACCCCAAATGTATCAACAGTAATGGAAGCAACTGTAATAGTATTAACAGAATCATCCTTTTTATTCTCATCATTATTTTCTTTCTCATCTTTTGAAACATTAACCCTAGTAGCCGCAATAGCCTCTAACACATCCATACCTTCAACAACTTTACCAAATCCAGCATAATAACCATTATAATTATCTATATCTTGAGTTAAAATGCAAAAATTACAATTAGCTGAATTATAACCTTCTTCTTTATAACCAAAATAACTATAATCATCTCTTTCCATTGTTATTACACCTTTTTTATGCTTAATTAAATTTTTATCATATCCATTTGCAACAAAATCGCCTTTTATTCCATATACATAATCATTTTGTGGATATTCCATAATATTAGATAATCTGGCCATTTGCATAGATTCATTACCTAATATTCTATTTTCTTCTATTGACATTTTAAAATTTGTATAAAATCCATTATTAGCTAATTTAATGAAATTTGCTACAGCATTTGGAGCTGATTGTGGATCTAATTCAATTTTTATAGGTTTTTCATATCCTTCTATTTGTATTGTTGCTACTGGATTTTGTACTTTATATGTTTTTCCTTTTATAAATAAAACTCCTGTAATTATTATTGCTATTGCAACTATTGCAATTCCTATTGTTAAAAAAACTTTTTTCATTTAAATTTTCCTCCTATGTTTTTTCTTTTTAATTTATAATCTTAAAGCTATAATTACTAACATATTATAACATTAAATTATCAAAAATAAATTGTTCTTGCATTCTTTTTAAAGACTGTTTTATTGTTCTAGCTCTTATCTCTCCAATACCTTCTACATCGTCTAATGCTGGAATATCTGCTGCTAATATGTGTTGGAATGATTTAAAGGTTTTTACTAAATTTTCTACTATATTATTTGGTACTCTTGGTATTTTATTTAGAACCCTATAACCTTTAGTAAATACTCCTACTTCTTCATAATTGTCAAAATCTTCATACCCTAAAAGTCTTGCTATTACTTGCGATCTTATTAATTCTTCATGTGTTATATTTTTTATTTCTTCCAATATATCTTCTGCTTGTCTCTTTTTATTAGGAACCATATAATCTTTTATTATTAAAAGTTCTTCTTGTTCTAAATCTCCTATTAATTCATCTAATTGCATTTGTAGTAAAATTCCTTCTTCTCCAAGTTCATATATTGCATTTTTTACTTCATCTGCAACTTTCATTACCATTTCTGCTCTTTGAATTGATACTATTACATTTTCTAATGTTACTATATCATTAAATTCGTATTCATTTAATAAACTTAATTTACTATCAAATACTTTTTTATATTTTTCAACTGTTTGCAATGCTTGATTTGCTTTAGTTATTACTTTAGATGTATCTTCTAATACATATCTCAAGTTTCCTTTGAATAATGTAATTATATTTCTTCTTTGTGATACACTTATTACTAATTCTCCTGTTTGTTTTGCTGTTCTTTCTGCTGTTCTGTGTCTAGTACCAGTTTCTGTTGTAGGAATATCTGAAGATGGAATTAATTGAGTGTTTGCGAGTAATATTTTCTTTAAATCTGCACTTAATACTATAGCTCCATCCATTTTGGCAAGTTCATATAATTTTGCTGGTGTATATTCAACATCTATACTAAATCCGCCATCAACTATGTCTAATACTTCTTTAGTATCTCCTATTACTATTAAAGCTCCTGTTTTAGCCTTTAATATATTTTCCAAGCCTTCTCTAATTTTAGTGCCTGGCGCTATCAATTTTAGAATTTCTACCATTGTATTATCTTCCTTTTGCATAATCACGTTGTCTACAAACCTCCTTTATTTTAATCCCAATTTTTTCATTGCCTCATTTATATTTTTCACACCTATTATATCTAATTTGTAATTTTCTTTCAATAGTTTTTTATTACTTTCTGGAATTATGCATGTCTTAAATCCTAATTTTTCTGCCTCTTTCAACCTTTTTTCTATTAAATTTACAGTTCTTATTTCTCCTGTTAAACCGAACTTCACCTATTACTACTATATCTTTGGCAATACTTAAATTTTTAAAACTTGAAGCTACTGCTACTACTACCCCTAAATCAACTGCTGGTTCTGTTATTCTCATACCACTTACAACATTTACATATGCATCTTGATTTCCTAAATTCAATCCAGCTTTCTTTTCCAGTACAGCCATTAAAAGAGTTAATCTATTATAGTCAATTCCATTTGCATTTCTTCTTGGCATTCCAAATATACTTGGTGTTGTTAATGCTTGCAATTCTATTAAAAGTGGTCTTGTCCCTTCCATACTTGCTACTATTACTGAACCTGCTGGGTTGTCCTCTCTTTCTGAAATTAGTACTGCAGATGGGTTAGTAATTTCAACCATTCCTTCATTTTGCATTTCAAACATTCCAACTTCATTTGTAGAACCAAATCTATTTTTTACACCTCTTAAAATTCTATATGAAAAATAGCGTTCACCTTCTAAATATAATACTGTATCCACCATATGTTCCAATACTCTTGGACCTGCTATATTTCCTTCTTTTGTAACATGTCCAATAATTATTGTAGTTATACCATTTGTTTTACATAATTTCATAATTCTTGCAGTAATTTCTCTTACCTGACTAACAGTTCCTGGTGCTGAAGTTATTTCATCTGAATACATAGTTTGAATTGAATCTATTATAACTAATTTAGGATTCATATCCAAAATTGCAGTTTGTATAACATCCATATCTGTTTCTCCTAGAAACATTAAATCTTGATTATTTATACCTAATCTATCAGCTCTAATTTTTATTTGCTCAGCAGATTCCTCACCTGAAACATATAAAACTTTTCCTTCTCCATGAATTTTATCACAAATTTGCAAAATTAATGTAGATTTTCCTATACCAGGTTCACCACCAACTAATACTAATGAGCCATTTACCAATCCGCCACCTAGTACTCTATCTAATTCATCAAAACCTGTTGACACTCTCGAATTTTCTTTGCCAATAACTTCATTTAATTTTAATGGCTTACAACTTTTTTTCTCTAATGCTTGTCCTCCTATTTTATCATTTGTTTTAGTTATTTTTTCTTCATAGAAACTATTCCATTCATTACATCCAGGGCATTTTCCAAGCCATTTACTCGATTCATAACCACAGTTACTACATACGAATACCGTTTTTATTTTTGTCGCCATGTATTTTTTACCTCCTATTTATTGGGGACGTTTATTATTGGACATTTTTGTCCATAAGGGACAGATATGTCTTTTATTATTTTTTCTATATCCTTTTTATGTTTTTTTTCATATATCTTTATTCACCTTATTATAAACTTTTTACTTAGCTCTGTCTACTATTTTTATATTAACTCCTAAGATTCTTGTCAATTGTGATTTATTAATAATTCCTAATTCCTTTACTTTACTTATCATCTCATCTCGTTTTATGTTATTATAATTTAATATATCTCTAACATCTTCTATATTAAGCACTTTTTTAATTATGTGTACAGCTTCATCATCACTCAATTTAACTATTCCCTCCATTTCTAAAATATCTTTCTTATTATTTTCAGAAATATTCAAAGTAAATTTTGAGAATTCATTAATTTTATTCCTTCCTTTTTCTTCAAAAAAGTTTAATATTAATTTAGTACTACATAAATCTTCTTTAGTCACATATTCTTTATAACTACTCCAAATGTACTTTTCTGTTTTCTGAATATTAGCAATTTCCGGATTTTGATGTATATATCTCTGTACAATAAGTAAATACTTGTCTGTTTCCACACATTTACTAAAAAATCTATTTTGAAACACATGCCCCACTCTTTCATATTTTTGATTAAAATATTTAGCATAACTTATATTAATAGACTGCATTATTTTGGAAATTTTTTGAATATTATCTTTTATCAACAAATGTACATGATTATCCATTAAACAATATGATAATATTTCATATTCATACTTTTCTTTTGTTCTTTTTATTTCTTTTAAAAACTTTCTTTTATCAGAATCGTCTAGGAAAATATTGTTTCGATTTACTCCTCTTATAATTATATGATATATTCCTGTATAGCTTAAATTTCTTTTTGTTCTTGGCAAATTCAACATCCTTTCGATTTAACATATTTGTATAGATACTTTATGTATATTTTCTATTATATATCTGTATTACATAACTTTTTTATTTATAAAAATATTAGAGTTAATTTTCATATCACAAATATTTATTATTGAATTTTTACATCAATAATAAATATTTGTGATAATAGGCAGAAAAAAATAATATTAAATTAATATTTATAATATCAATTTAATATTTTAGCGCCTGCGAATAAAATATTATAGAATTAAAAATATTAAAGAAGTAAAATATTGTTGAATAAAATTTGTTATGTAAATGGATTTTACAATATTTTCCATAAAAAATCAAGAGTAAATTTAAATTTTTTTAATTTTTTTCAAATCTTTACATAAAAAATCGTAAATTTATGATCAACTATTCCAATTAGAAATACCTACTATACTATATGCATATATTATAATATTTACATAAAAGCATATCAAAACAACTTATTATTTTCCCATTATATATCTCCAATATATCAAATATGTCCCAACTAGGACATAAATGTCCAATAATAAACGTCCCCAATAGAAAAAAGCATAATAATTGTCTTATTATGCTCTTTCAATATATCAAATGTGTCCCAACTAGGGCAAAAATGTCCAATAATAAACGTCCCCAATACTACCCCATAGAAACTATTTTCACAATTTGTTGTTCTAATTCTTTAATTTTTTGATTTAATTTTTCAACCTCAGCATCATTTGTTTCTTCATCAAGTAAGTCTTCTTTTACCATTGCTTCCATGTCTTCTAGTTCTTCTTTTAATGTTTCCATTCTATCTAATACTTGTAGTCTTAAGTATCTTTGGTTATGTTGAGGGTCTATTTTATCTATCATTTTTATTGTTTCATTTAAGTCATATTTTTCGCCAAATGATGGAATCGTTACTGGTAGATTTGTTGTTTCTACTATTTTTTGCTTTAATACTTTCTGGCCTTCTGGTTCTCCATGAACTAAAAATATATGTTGCGGTTTTTTTATAAATGAATATATAAAATTTAAAAGTCCTTCTTGATCTGCATGACCTGAATATCCCTCTATATATTCAACTCTAGCATTTACAGCTATATCTTCTCCAAATATTTTTACTGTTTTTGCTCCATCCACTATTTTTCTTCCTAGTGTTCCTGGTGCTTGATACCCTACAAATAATATAGTATTTTTTGGATTCCATATATTATGTTTTAGGTGATGTTTTATTCTTCCTACTTCACACATTCCACTTGCAGATATTATTATTGATGATTCATCATTTTCATTTAATTCTTTTGATTCTTCTGCTGTTCTTGTAAATTTTAAACCAGGAAATTCTAACGGATTATCTCCACTTTGGATTAATTTTTGTGTTTCTTCATCAAATAAATTCATATTTTCCTTAAACACTTCTGTTGCTGAAATTGCAAGAGGACTATCTACATACACAGGTGTATGCATTAATATTTCATATTTTTTTTGGAAATCATTATCTACTCTTTTTTCTTTTAATTTATTTAATTCATATAAAATCTCTTGTGTTCTTCCTACAGCAAATGATGGTATAACTACTGTTCCACCTTTTCTTATTGTATCTGTTACTATGTTTATAAACATTTCTGCTTTTTGGTCATTCTTCATATGATGTCTATCACCATATGTTGATTCCATAACTAGATAATCTGCATCTTCTATCATTGTTGGCTCAGATAATAATGGTATATCATTGTTTCCTAAGTCTCCAGTAAATACTACTTTTTTATTTACTCCATCTTCTTTTATCCATATTTCTATAATTGCTGAACCTAACATATGACCTGCATCATTAAATCTTACATGTATATTATCATCTATTTCAATTAACTGATCATATTTAACTGATTCAAATAATTCTAATGATAATAATGCTGTTTGAACATCATATATTGGTTCTTTTGCAGATTCGCCTTTTCTTAATCTTTTTCTATTTTTCCACTCTGTTTCCATTTCTTGTATATGTCCACTATCAGGAAGCATTATTGCACATAGATCACATGTAGCTTTTGTTGCATAAATTTTATTTCTGTATCCATCTTTATATAATTTAGGAATTCTACCAGAATGATCTATATGCGCATGTGTTAATAACATAAAATCTATTTCATCTATATTAAATTTAAAATCTTCTTCATTTTGCAACTCATCTTTTGCTTGTCCTTGAAACAAGCCACAATCTACTAGAAATTTTTTTCCAGCACCTTCAACTAAAAAATTAGAACCTGTTACTGTTTTTGTTGCGCCAAAAAAAGTTATATTCATAGTACCTTACCCTCCTATTTTAAACAATTTAATTTTTTTCTCTTTTTTATTTGTTATGTCTTCATCAAATGGTATATCGAAACACTCTGTATGATCTAGCATATTTCCATCATAATAATCAACTTCTATTTGACCATTTCCAATAAAACTAATTTTTATAACAAGATTATCTAATTTTATTATTTTAGTTTTAAAAATATATTTTAAAACATCATAATTCAACTTTTTTGTTCTAAAACCTATATCTATAACTTTATATTCAACCATTTTATAAATTAATTCTTTTGTGATATTTTCAAATGCTGGCTCTACTTTTTCTTGAGTAATAATACTTTTACCTTTTCTATACAGAACATTTGAATAATATCTAAGCTCTGTTGCTATGTTGTATAAATCCTTTTTATTTTCTGTATTAGAAATTTTTAGTCTAATAATTTCTAAAAAGGCAATTTGCATTTTTACCAATCTGCTTTGTATATTTACTTTTTCCTGTTCTTCTTTTATTAAACTAAACAAGCCTAATATTTTTTTATAATCATCTTGATTTCTTAAATATTCTTTTGGACTTAACAATTTATTATTGTTTCCAATTTGATTTAATAAATCTTTTCTTTTTGCTTCTAAATCATCAACAAAATCACTTATTGAAAAATACTTGTCATTTTCTAATTTTATACTTTTTTCAAATTCTCTTCTTATTAAACAGATATCATTTAAAATAATATCTATTTTTTGAATTTGTTTAATTAATATTGTATTGCTTTTTGTTTTATCATTTATATATTCTTTTCTATTGTTTAACAAATTAATTTTATTAATAAGACTTTTTTTGTATTCTAAACATTTAATATGATTTTCAATAGAATCATTATTATACATCAAAACACTTAATTGGATTAAATATTCTAAAAATTCATATCCTTTTTTTCCCATATTATTAATTTTAATTTTATTTTTTAATATATTCGCTATATTAGGATTGTTTATAATTTCATCTATATAATTTTCGCCAAATAGTATTAACAAATTTTGAAACACTAAATTATATTCTATATTCTTTGTGTTGTTAATTTCAACATTCCAAGACCATCCATTAAAATCTCTAATAGGTTCTGTTGAATTAATTGTTTTTCCCTTATTTAATAAAAAGTTTATACACAGGTCTATAAAGTTTTCATTTTTGTTACTGTCTTTTTCATGTTTTTCATTTAATTCATATACAGCATATAATAAAATATTCTCACTAGGAAATGAAAGTATTTCTCCTTTTTTTCTGTTGATTGTGTATCTTCTTGTTTTGGTACATTCTTGCGGTGGTAAAATTTGAATTTTATTACATTTATCTTTTATTATATTTATATATTCTTCTAAATATTTGTTTTTTGGACAGCACTCTTTTTTTACATCCATATAATCTTTATAAAAATTATCTAGTTTATAAAAAATACTAAGAAGGAGACTTTTGGCCTCCTCATCAAATTGCTTATTTTCTAAAACTATTTCTAAATCATTTTTATAATCTTTTATGTTTAGCTTAGATAATATTTTTTCTTTTTCTCCCAATGTAAAACTCTCCTTTTAATATAACTATTCATTTGTATTTGAAGATGTAGACATCTTTAGTTCTTTTAACTTTTCAAGTGTCATCAATACTTGTCTTGGTTTACTTCCTTGATACCCTGAAATTACTCCTCTTTCTTCTAGTTGATCTATTATTCTTCCTGCTCTTGCATAACCTACTTTAAATTTTCTTTGAATAAAAGAAGTTGATGCTTGTCCTGTTTCAACAACTACATCCATTGCTTCCATTAAAAATGGATCAGTATCATCGTCATCTGTTTCTTCTAATTCTTTATCTGATTTATTATTATTTTCTATACTTTCAAGTATTGCTTCACTATAATTTGCAGTTCCATTTGCTTTAACAAATCCAACAATTTTTTCAACTTCATCATCAGATACAAAAGCACCTTGAATTCTTGTTGGTTTTGATGAACCTGCTGGAGAGAATAACATATCTCCTTTTCCTAATAGTTTTTCTGCACCTACCATATCTAAAATTGTTCTTGAGTCTACTTGTGATGAAACAGCAAATGCTATTCTTGAAGGTACATTAGCTTTAATTAAACCTGTTATTACATCAACAGAAGGTCTTTGTGTTGCTATAACTAAATGCATTCCTGCTGCTCTTGCTTTTTGTGCTAATCTACAAATAGCATCTTCAACATCTTTTGCTGCAACCATCATTAAGTCTGCAAGCTCATCTATAATTATTACAATTTGTGGTAATTTGCCTCCTTCTCCTTCCTTTTCCATCGCAACATTATATCCCTTTAAATCTCTTACCCCTTTAGATGCAAATTTATTATATCTATCATCCATCTCTTGAACTGCCCACGCAAGTGCACCTGCAGCTTTTCTTGGATCTGTAACTACTGGAATTAAAAGATGTGGTATTCCATTATATACAGAAAGTTCAACTACTTTTGGGTCTACCATTACCAATTTTACTTCACTTGGTTTTGCATTATAAATAATACTTGTTATTATTGTATTTATACATACACTTTTTCCTGAACCTGTTGAACCTGCAATTAGAACATGTGGCATTTTGGCAATATCAGCTATAACAACCTGACCAGCAACATCTTTTCCTAGTGCAACACTTAATTTAGATTTATTATTTTCAAACTCTTCAGTTTCAATAACATCTCTTAAATGTACAGATTCCTTTTCTTTATTTGGCACTTCTATTCCTACAGCTTGTTTACCTGGTATTGGAGCTTCAATTCTTATAGTTTCAGCTGCCAAATTTAATGCAATATCATCAGCAAGATTTGCTATTTTACTTACTCTAACACCTTCTGCTGGTTTTAATTCATATCTTGTTATAGCAGGTCCTACAGATACATTCTCAACTTTAGCTGATACCCCAAAACTATATAATGTTTTTTGCAATCTAGCAGCTGTATCTGTTAAAGCTCGTGCACCAGTTTTAGTTGCCTTTTTGGTGTTTTTGCTTAATAAATTTATTGGTGGATATTCATAATGTTCATCTTCAACAACAACAGCATGTTCTAATTGTAATACTTCTTTTTTGTTGTCTTGCTTTTTTTCCTCTTCTTGTTTAAATAGATTTCCTTCTATAAATTCAGGATCCTCTTTTGCACCATTTTCTACTTGCTTTTTCATCCCTAATGGCACCAAATCATTAGAATCATATTTGTACTTTCTTAATTTTGTATCATCATCATCTAAATTTATTTGTAATTGACTAACTTCTAAAGCTTGTTTGCGCTTTTCTTCTTTTTCCCTTAATTTTCTTTCCCTTTTAGATTCAACTACCTCTTTTGCATTACTTTCTTGATTTTTATCATCATTTCTATCTTCTTTTTCTTGTCTTATTTCTTCAATTAAATTAGCAATAAATTCCGTTGGTTTAAAACCAAACATAAACACCATAAAAATCAAAGCTAATCCTATTGCCAAAATTATTGTTCCAGGTATTCCTAATAACTTTATTAACGGAAGTGAAATAATTGCCCCTACAACTCCTCCACCTTTGTTCATAGTTCCTAAATAATAAGCTTTTTCTGAAATATTTTGAAATTCAGCTGTCATATCTAAAGCTTTTGGCACTGCAATTTCATATATACTCATAATAGTACAAATACAGCATAATATTATTCCATACTGTATTAATTTAGATACTATATAATCTTTATCATCATGTATTAAATTTATTGCAACAGCCAGTATTCCAATTGGAATTACATATTTTACAATTCCAAATATTCCTCCTAAAAAATCACTTAAAAGTTGTCCAATACTTCCTGATTTAAAATATATTAATACACCACTTAAAATACCTGCAACAATTAAGATGGCAATTGTTGTATCTATATTAAGTTTTTTTGATTGTTTTTTCTTTTTTCTTCTTGCCAATTCTATTCCTCCTGTTTCCTTTGCCAATTATAGACATGTTCCTAATGAACAAAATGCACAATTGGGGACTCGTATTTGTTGCGCATTTTGCACAACAGGTACGCGTCCCCAATTGTGCATTTTCGTCCCCGTGTTTATTTAAGTTCTTTTCTATTGTTTTGAATAATTTTTAATGCATCTTCTAATGAAACTTCTAATCCTGCTAAAATATTATCAGCATAATCTTTAGTTCCTTTTGAAATTTCTCTAGACATTTCATTTGCTGTTTCTATAATCTCAGCTTTTTTCTCATATGCCTTTTTAGTAATTTCATTTTCATTAATCATTGAAATTATTCTGTTTTCAGCTTCTTTAACTATATCATCAGCTTCTTTTTGTGCTTCCACTAAAATACGTTGTCTTTCTTCTTTAATCCATTTAGCTTGTTTTAGTTCATCTGGTAATTTAAGTCTAATTTCTTTAATTATTTCTAAAACTTCTTCTTTGTCAACAATACTTTTACCAGAAAAAGGTACTGTTTTACAGTTTTCTAATATGTCTTCTAAATCTTCTAATAATGTAAATATTTCCATTGTTTAGCCCCTTTCACTTCAAAAATATGAGATTTGCTCTTCCATATTTTCGACAATCATAAATTTGTATATCTAATTTTTTTAAGTTTGTCATTTCTCTTTCTAGTTCATCTGTTTCAACTATTATAAAGCCTTCATCCCTCAGTAATTTCAAAGACAATATCATTTCTACTGAATTAACAGCAATATCATCCTTATATGGTGGATCTATGTAAATTATATCAAATGCTACCTTTTGATTGCTTAAATCTATTAAACACTTTTTATAATCTTTATTTATTACTATAGCATTTTTTTGTAATTTAGTTTTTTCTAGATTTTGATATATCATATCTATTGCCTTATATGAAATATCACACATATAAGCTTTTTTACATCCTCGGCTTAAAAATTCAATACCTATCGAACCACTACCTGAAAACAAATCTAAAACAGTTGCATCTTCTATACTATTTTGAACTATATTAAATAAAGATTCTTTAACTCTATCTAATGTAGGTCTAGTTGTTATTTCTTCAATTGAATTCAACTTTGTTCCTCTAGCAGTTCCACTAATAACCCTCATAATAACCTCTTATTTAAATTAATACATATATATTTTATATTATTTTTTTTAAAATATGTCAATACTATTTACAGAAATGTAACATACTCTTAATATTTTTGTAACATTTTTGAAACAAGATTTTTATTTACACATTTTTAATAATCATTTACACAAAAAAAGGAAAAGAGAAACATCTCTATTTCCAATTTTATCATATGTTTTAATTTTCTTTTTTCATATCTTTTATTAATTCTAATTGTGATATTAAAAGAGATTCCATTTTTGCTTTATATATATCAAATTGTTTTTCCATTTCATCTATTTCTCTTTTTTTCAAAACTATAGATTGATTTAGTGATTCTAAAGATTGTTTAGCTGTTCCTTCTGCTTCTCTAATTATTTGCTCTGCTTGTTGTTTTGCAGTATTTTTCACTTCATCAGCTGCAGATTGTGCTATAACTAATGTATTTTGAAGTGTGCTTTCTATTGTTTTATAGTGAACAAGATCTTTTTCTAACTGATCTATTTTTCTATCCTTTTCAGAAATATCTCTACATTTTTGTTCATAATCAGCAGTAAGTTGGTCTAAAAATTCGTCTACTTCTTCTACATCATATCCGTTAACCATTTTTCTGGAAAATTTTTTGTTTTCTATATCTAGTGGTGTAATCATATACAATCCCTCCATTTTTTTATGATTAATCATTTAAATTATTATTATTCTTTAACCAAGAAACAGAAAGTTTATTTTTTATTTCTTCTCTTGCCATTTCATTTGTAATATCATAATTATAAGGTGCAATTAAAAATATAGAATTTGAAACTTTTTGCATGTGTCCATCTAAAGCATGTACAGCACCACTTATAACATCTATTATTCTTCTTGCAATATCTTTGTTAACATATTCTAAATTTACTATAACAGATTTTTTTTCTTTTAGTAAATCACATATGCTTTCAGATTGTTCGAATGATGTTGGTTGAGATATAACCATTTTTATTTGTTGAACTTGTGGCATATTTACAACTTTGTTGTTACGTTTTCCCCAAATTCTTTTTTCTTCTACTTCTTCATTTTCTGGTTCATATTCCTCCATTTCATATTCATTTTCATCTTCTGTATCTGTTGCTGGATCTACTCCAAATAAATCCCAAACCTTATTCATTATTGCTCCTGACATAATATTATACCTCCTAAAAAAATTACTCCTCATTTGTAACTGCTACTAGTATCTATCTTTTTTTCTGTAATGTCAATACTTTTTGTTCTTTGTAATAAAAAAATAATAATTTTGTAATATTTTTGTAATAATTTCGTAATATTTCCAAGTTATTCATTTTTAATTACAATCTCATCATATAAGCTTATTGATTTCTTATTATTTATTTTTGTAATATCATACCCTGCCTCTTCAAGTTCTGCAGTAGAATAATTTTCAACTATTGCATAACTATCATTTTGTCTTAATACTTTTACTAAAATCTTTTCTTCATATCCTGCTCTATTTCGTATTACATAGGCAAAATTATCTTCATATAATAATGCAGAATTAGGAATTTTTATTCCTGAATCACTCCACCATATAATATCAAATGTAATCTTTCTATGATTTATCAGACTTTCAACTGACTGTTCTATTTCAAAAACTAATAAAACTTCATCATCACTTTCATTTGATTTATATACTATCTTGGCAGGTACTTCTTCTGATGTAGGTAATCTAAGTTTAATTTTGTTTCCAACTTCAGATTTTAATGCTTCTTCTGTTTTAGATAAACATGTAATATAACATTTGAAATTATTAATAATTTTTGCACTTGTACCATTAGAACCAATAATTTGGCTTGTTTTAATATTTAGGGAATTTAAAAAATCTTTATTTAAATAACTAAAATCTCCTACTGTTAAAACATTTTCTAAATTATCAACCCTATATGATATAATTCCACTTTTAGTTGCATATACATATTTAGAATTTGAATTTAGTTGATTTTCATAATCACTTTTTTGTTGTATTAATTGTTTTACATATGATCCACCAGGTGTTAAATCACCTGCAATTTTAGCTTTTTTATTTATTGAATTACTTATTTCTTTTTTATATTGTCCTATTTTTTGAACATCAGTACTTTCATATACATTCTCTAATTTTTCTTCTATTTGATTTTCTAACAATTTTATATCTGTAGAAAATAGAGTGTTTTCTTTTTGCAAAGCCTCTTGTATTTGAATATTTAATTGTTCTATTTTATTATTCAATTCATCTTCATTTTCTAAAGAATATCTATAGATTGCTTCTCCATTTGCAACCTTTTTTCCTTCTGATTTTAATTGAATAATTTTACCAGTGTTTCCACCATTTTCAACAATCTGTTCATCTCTTAATATATATCCAGTTAAAGATTCTTCTTTATATATTTTCCCTTTTTCAACAATAAAAGTATCTGTTGGGTTAATTAATAATCGTATTAGTAAATATATACAGTATATTAAAAAAATACATGCCAAAACTATAGCAATAATTGTTTTTTTGTTATTTAAAGGTTCCTTTTTTATATCATATACCATATCATCTATATTTTTACTTTTCTTCACCATTAACTCCCTCCAAAATAATATTTACATTATTTTGTATATTATCTAAACCATTAATCCATGTTATATCTTTATTTCTTCTAAACCATGTTAATTGTCGTTTGGCATAATGTCTAGTTTCTAATTTGATTTTTTCAACCATTTCATCATAAGTAATTTCATTGTTTAAATATAATACTACTTCTTTATATCCAAGACCTTGAATAGCAGTTGGAAGTTCACTATATTTGCTAATCAATTTTTTAACTTCATCAACCAATCCGTTTGCAATCATTATATCTACTCTTTTATTAATTCTTTCATATAATTTTTCTCTATCCATATCTATTGCAAAAACTTTGTAATCATATGGATTTTCTTTTTGTTTAGATTCATATTCTTGCATAGTTTTTGTTTTTCCTGTTGCATGATAAATTTCTAATACTCTAAAAATTCTTTTTTTATCATTATTACTTATTTTTTCCATTGCTGTTGGATCTATTTGTATTGCTTTATTGTATAAATAATCTAATCCATGCTCTTTAGCTACTTCTTCAAGTTGATTTCTATATTCTAAATCAATTTCTGTATCATCATATTCAATTCCTTGTACTAATGAATCTACATACAGCCCTGTTCCTCCTACAATTATTGGTGTTTTACCTTTTTGAATAATTTCGTTAATTGCATTAATTGCATCTTTTTTAAAATTTGCAACACTATATCTTACAGTAGGAGAAACATTTCCAATTAAATAATGTTTAATACCTTCCATTTCTTCTATTGAAGGTTTCGCTGTTCCAACATCCATATCTTCATATATTTGCATTGAATCAGCAGAAACAATTTCTCCATCAATTTTTTTAGCTAATTGTATGGATAATGCTGTTTTACCAGAAGCTGTAGGACCACATATGACTATAATTTTAGGCTTTTCCATATTTTCACCTACCTTCTAGAAAACTTCTTTTCTATATCTATTTTTGACATTTTAATAGCAGTAGGTCTTCCATGTGGACATGTAAATGGATTTGGTAATACTAATAATTGTTGCATTAAATTATCAACCTCTTGTGCAGTTAAAACCATATTTGCTTTTACTGCTGCTTTACATGCAACTGTTGCAATAAATTTTTCTTCTATTTCTTGTTTAGCAGTTCTAGCTACAGTATTAATCTCATCTAAAGTTTCTAAAAATAACTCTTTTGTATCTAAATCTATACAGATATTAGGAACACCATTTAATTTTATTGTATTTTCGCCAAATTCCTCTAAATCAAATCCAGCTTTTCTAAATAATTGCATATTATCTTTAGCTATTCCCATTTCTCTATGTGTTAAATTAATAATATCTGGTAATAACATCAATTGTGAATCTTTATCAGTATCACTATAATAATTCTTTTTTACCTTTTCATATAGAATTCTCTCATGAGCAGCATGTTGGTCTATAATATACATTTCTTTTTCATATTCAATAATTATATATGTATCAAAAGCAATACCTATAAATTTGTAAACAGGTTTCTTAAACATTGATTTATTTCCGAATAACGAAATATTTTCTGCTGTTTTTAAGTCATCTTGTTTTACTTTATATTCATCTTCATCTTCTTTAACTTTATTTTTATTTGAAATATTGGTACCAAACATTTTAGCATACATTTCTTCAAAGCTAGCATCATTACCATTTTCATTATTTTTATTTTCAGTTGAATTTTTAGTATTATCATCATTTGAATTGTTATTATTTACTTGAGCTTGATTATTAATACTCTCTTGATTTATATCAGAGTTTTCAGCATTTTCAGATATTGCATTATTCATATTTACATTATTATTTGCAATATTCTCAACATTTCCAACACTATTATCAACATTTTGAACACTGTTTTCAAGATTTCCAACATTATTTTCAAGGTTTTTAGAATCATTTTGACTATCTTGTACATTTTCTGCTTTTGGTTTTAAATTTAATCTTTCTAAGTTTTCATCTAACTCTTTCATCAATTTCTGTAGATTACTATTTTGTTGTACATCTATATTATTCAATCCAAAATCTTTACTTAAAGTATTATCTCTTTTTTCGAAATTTTTCAATTCTATACCACCATCTTCTTTTACAACAATATTATCATATTGTTGTTCTGGTACATTTATATTACTCTCATCTGTATTTTTATTGTCTTTAAAACTATTAAATAATTCCTCATGTTCTTGTTTTAATTTATCATTATATAATTGTTCAACTAAATTTCCCTCATTAGTTCCAAATTCATTTTTTTGATTATGCATTATGTTTTTAAAAAATCCGCCAAGGCCTTTAGTTTCAGATGAATTATTTGTTTCGATATTTCCAGAAAATTTTCCATCTATTTTTTCAAGCTCATTTATATAATTCTTTTTCATCACTTCTTGATTAGGCATTGTATTATCATCTCCAAATATATTTCCTTTTAACAAAGCCTCTTTTATAGCATGGTACACTAATTTAAACACCTTATTTTCTTCTTGAAAACGAACCTCTAATTTTGCTGGATGAACATTAACATCTAATTTATGTGGATCTATCTCAATATTTAATATTAAAAATCCATATTTGCCTATTGTAAGCATTCCTTTAAATCCTTGTTCTGCAGCACTTGTTAAAGTTTTATCTTTAACATATCTTTTATTAACAAAAAATAATTGGTTTGCTCTATTTGAACGTGCAATACTTGGTTTTCCTATAACACCTTTTACTGCCATATCTTCAAAATAATATTCTACATTTATTATGTTTTCTGCTACATCTTTTCCATAAATTCCATATACTATATCTTTTATATCGCCATTTCCAGAAGTTTGTATTACTGTTTTTCCTGAATTAACAAATTTTATAGCTATATTAGGATTTACTAATGCTATTCTTGTAATAACATCTTCAATATAACCTGATTCTGTAAAATCTTTTTTCAAAAATTTATATCTTACTGGTGTATTGTAAAATAGATTTTCTATTGTAATTGTTGTACCTTTTGGACATCCAACTTCTTCTTTTAATACAACTTTTCCACCTTCAACTACTATTCTATGTCCAACATCACTATCTTCTGTTTTTGTTATTAATTCAACTTTTGCTATTGCTGCAATACTAGCTAAAGCTTCACCTCTAAATCCCATAGATTTAACAGTTTCCAAATCTTCTGCTTTTCTTATTTTACTAGTTGCATGTCTTTCAAAGGCAATTTCTAAGTCATCAGCTTGAATTCCTTTTCCATTGTCTGTAATTCTTATATATGATATTCCACCATTTTTTATTTCAATAGAAATATTATCACTACCAGCATCTATTGAATTTTCAACTACTTCTTTTACTACTGATGCAGGTCTTTCAATAACTTCACCAGCAGCTATTTTGTTAATTGTTAGCTCATCTAATAATACTATATTTCCCATTTAACTTCCTCCAAAAATCTTTTGTCTATTTTTCTTAGAGATTATATCACTAATTAATTAAGTTTGTATATACATTTTTTCAATTTTATTAACACTTTTTATTTTTTTGAATAGTATATATCATACAAAAGAACAAAAATAAAGTTCTTTTTTTAGGAGGTAAAATTATGGGAAATTGTTGTTGTAATAATAGTGAAATCTTATGGTTCATTATTTTATTCTTACTTCTTTTCTGTTGTTGTGGAAACAACAATAATTGTGGATGCAACTGTGGTTGCTAATACAATTTACTAAAATCGGCTTTTTACTTATACAGAAAGGGGGGGATTTTTATGCCTGAAAACAGAGGTTGTGGTTGTGGATTCGGATTTGGTGATGACTGCTGCTGGATAATAATAGTTCTTATATTAATATGCTGTTGTTGCGGTGGTAACAGAGGTTGTTGCTAATTTTTAGTATAGTAATTGAGTGTAGAAAAGGTTTAGGTGTTTTGATTTTCATTATATCTAGACCTTTTTTATATTTTTGAATTTTTTAATTAACATTTAATTTAAATTGTTTTTTTATTTGTATATTTGTTTAATTTTAAATTTTTTTAATTTGTATTGATATTATTTCATTTTTGTTGTAATATATATTTACTATAACATACATCAAAGGGGGATTCTTATGGATAACTTGTGCAATTGCTATGACTGTCAGAGAAGTTTTGCATATGCATTACAAAACTTGCGGATTGAGCAATTTAAGCATGATTTGAAAAACAGTTGTGCTAATTGCGAACATAGCAACACCTGTCCTACTATTCTTTTGAACAACTATCTAGCTGAGAAGTTTCCAAATTTTGATTTTACAATCAAGGATCTTTCTGAACTTCCAGAAGAGTATTGGGCCGGGGTATGTAACTACATCGAAGAAAAACGCGGATTTAAGGATTAACTCTTGTTTGCAAGTCAACTTTTTGTTGACTTGCTTTTCTTTGAAAATAATTTTGTTGGAGATACGAAAAATAACTTTCGTTTTTTTGAAAGTTGTTTTTATGGTTCTGTTGTTATAGTTGTCTACAACTTGGAATTCGTAACGATTGATACAAATATCAATCAATTTATATTTATAATTTAGCATATGTTTTTGAATTTGGCAAAATGGGATTTTGAATTATTTTTTTCTTAGGCTTTTGCTGTTTTCTTTTTCTAGTTGTTTTAGGCTCTTTTTAGGAGTTGGTAGGTCTTCTGGCATAGTTCCACCAAGTTCTTTTATTGTTTTTCTTACTTTTGCACCTACATTATAGTGAGTTTTATTTGCTTCTTTCTCTGTTTGTATATTATCTCTTATTAGCTTTTCTTCTGTTTGTGATATTCTAAATAAATTTGCAATTAATTCGGTGCTTCCCATATTATCTAAAATATCTTCTCTGTATCTTAATCCTTTTCTTTTTGCAATATCATCAGCTGTTTCTCCATTATATAAACCTTTATAACCTGCATTATGAAATTTGTCGAAATTTTTAACACCAGATTTTTTGGCTGTTTGATTTAGTGAATAATTACCTTTTCTTGTTAGATCTCTTTGATAAAATCTTTTTTCATCTTCTGTAAGAGAACTATATTCTTTTTCGCTGATTTCTTGTTTTCTGGTTTGAACTGCGAAATATGTTTGTGCCAGAGCGATTACTTTTTTTCTAGAGTCTCCGTTTTGAGCTATTAGATAACAAGCATAACGAGTTAGCTTATAATCTTTTTGTTTTCTTTCTGCTCCAGAACCAATCTGAACCATTTTATCAACGTCAATAAAATGGTCTAATACATTGATATTACTGTTTTCGCAGGATATTTTTGCTTTCTCAATTATCTTTTCAAAGTTTTGCCAATTTGCATATTGCAAAATAGACATTAGCTCTCTAGCATACCAAAATTCTGAGCCATTTTCATCAATATGCTTGATGTCCTCAAATGTTTTATTATTGTTTATTTCTAATTTATTCAAATTTCATCGTCTCCCTTCTAAGTATCTAATGAAACTATTATACTATAATTTAAAGTAAATTTCAATACATTTGCAAACATTTGTTTAATTGTTCTGAACTTTTTTACAAAATTAACATAATGTGTTATAATGTAAGTGTAAGCAATTCATTAGAGCTTCGGCTCACGACCGCCAGTATTCTGGCAGGAGGTAATTATGTTGTTCAAAAAAAGCAATGACAAGACAACCCTTTGGGTATGGACGAGTACCGATGGAAAATGGACATCTCGTCGCGAGGCAGAGCAGAATATTGATAGCTTTTTATCTGAAATTTCAGAACTCGAAGGAGTTAAAATCTTCGGTAAAGAGCATCATGTAAAGCAGTGGAAAGACAGATCTGTAACAGACTACTACTATACCAAGCTCTCTTTTCCAAAAACAATAAGTAATTCTATTATGACAGCTACCACATCATTTAGTCTTTCTACTTCGCCCAACTACCCTTTTGAGCATTGAAAACATAATGCAAAAAACAAAACTGACTTCTTTTTGGAGTCAGTTTTGTTTTTATATTAATTTTTTTCAGATATTATACTAATTAAAACTTTCTTTTTAGTCATATAGTGAATTTTCAAAAAGTGTACCTTTCATTTATCTATTTTATTTTATGAGCATTAGCTAATTATTATTTTGCAATTTGTAAGCCTTTCTCTTTTCATCAACATATTCCCTAGTTTCAGGTGTATACCCCACTTTAGCATTTGGACAATAATTACTAATAGTTAACACTAAATCATCTTTAGTGTCTCTTTTTCTTGCGTATACATTTATTTGTATATCACGACCATCAATAGCACACAATTGAACTGTATGTGCAGTTACAATTCCATTAGTACGTGTAATATGTTCATATATAGCTAAAACATCATCTAAAGCAACTATATTACGATAATTCTTTTTATCTGCTATAGCTTTATCTGAAATAACAACAAAATCATTTTCGAAAACAGGATTAGATAAACTATCTGCTAATTCTAATAAATTTGGATATTTCATTACATATTTCGAATTTTCACCCTTTTTATAATCTACACCCTTTACAATAAATACAATAGCTAACACTAATAATACTATAAATATAAGTAATGGAATACTAAAACCATCTGTAATAAAAATTAAAGTCATAAACAAACTTATTAATCCCACAAATATTCCTAATCCTATAAATGTACTTCCTATTTTGCTTAATTGTTTTAAAAATTTTTCTCTTCCCATATCTTTTTCCTCCAAAATTATGATTTTTTATTTTGATTTTTTATTTTATTATAATTATTTAAATTTTCAAATGAATATCCTATCATCATATCCGGATTTTTCTTTGTTAGTTCTTCAATTATTTCAGCATATATTTCTTTTTCTTTTATTTTCACTGTTGCAGTAGTATATTTTCTTCCATCTTTTAAATATACCATCATATTTGATTTGTTTGTCACACTGTAATAAGTTGTTCCCCATCTCGTTTTAGAATTATGTGAAATATATACCCAAGCTATGTCTGAATATTTATTTGCAATCATACCTACATCCATAGATACGAAATAATTATTTAGTAAAAATATTTTTGCTTTTGGATACTCAATTATCCCAGCTTGCAATAACTCTTCATTCAATTCTTTTTTATCTATATATTTAAAAGATTTCTTTATATTTATACATCCTTTTATGATAACTACTAAATAAATTACAGCAATAATCCCTGCTACAACACAGCATAATTCTGAAATTCCAATTGTTACTCCGTATGGTGTTAAAGTGTTTTCGTTTAAATATGTAGTACCAAAATATTGATTATAATTAAATCTGTTAAGATTAATATTTTCATAGCTTTCATTAAACTCATCTATTATTATTTTTTCCAAATCATACGATACATTTGCTAATCTTCCCATAATTAAATATGAAAAATTATCAGGATTTTTTTCATATTCATCACAAATTGTTTGATAAGTCGATTTTTTTAATTGCAGTATATACACATGATTATTTTCATCATAAACAACATAATATTCACTTGTTGATTTGTCTATTGTTTCAATAGCAACTAAATATGGTACATCTGCTATTTTTATATAAACGAATTTGCCATTTTCTTCTTCATTGTTTGCTATAACAGTTGCATAATCTTCAGCTTTATCTAGTAATCCTTCTGTCTTCTTGCTTTTATAATAATTGGTTGTTATTAAAGAAATTATTACTATTAAAATACATATTGTGAAAACAATTATACTTGTTTTGTTGTATTTTAAAATCTTTTTTAACATTTTTTCACCTCTTTCTTTATTTGCATTTATTTTAGTGTTATCATATCATAATATAAAAAATTTTTCTATCTTTTCTAACAATTTTTCCAATTTTATTATGGGTATCACAAGCCTCTTTTTCGGTATTTACATTATCTTTTTTCAATCTTTCTTCTGTTTGAGATATTCTAAATAAATTTGCAATTAATTCTGTACTTCCCATATTGTCTAAGATGTCTTCTCTGTATCTTAATCCTTTCCTTTTTGCAATATCATCAGCTGTTTCTCCGTTATATAATCCTTTATATCCTGCGTTATGAAATTTATCGAAATTTTTAACGCCAGATTTTTTTGCTGTTTGATTTAGTGAATAATTACCTTTTCTTGTTAGATCTCTTTGATAAAATCTCTTTTCATCTTCTGTAAGGGAGCTGTATTCTTTTTCACTGATTTCTTGTTTTCTGGTTTGAATTGCGAAATATGTTTGAGCAAGAGCAATTACTTTTTTTCTTGAGTCTCCGTTTTGAGCAATTAAATAACATGCATATCGAGATAGCTTATAATCCTTAATTTCTATTTCAGCATTATTAGCACGTTTTGACAACTTCCTGACGTCAGGAAAATGTTCAAACACACTAACACCGCTATTTTCGCATGCATCTTTTGCCTTATTAATTACTTTTTCAAAATTTTCCCATTTATTATACTATAAAATACTCATAAGTTCTCTAGCGTACCAAAATTCTGAACCATTTTCATCAATGTTCTTGATATCCTCAAAAGTTTTATTGTTGTTTTTTTCTAATTTATTCATATTATATCGTCTCCCTTCTAAGTATGTAATGATATTATTATACTATAATTCGAAGTGATTTTCAATATTCACAAACATTTGTTTAAACTTTTTTGCGTTTCTTGTAAAAATTAACATAATATGATATAATTAGTGTATGAATGGGGCTGTCCATTCATACACTCTTCGGAGTGTCTACATTGAAAACCCAACAGGAGGTTATAATTATGAACGTACAGGAAAGAATTGCAGAGTTGAGAGAAGAACAGAGAACTATAGAGGGAAAGTATCATAATCTCAGAAAGGGTGTAAGCAATACTGTTATGGGCTTGCCCACAGAATATGCTCGCCTCAAAGAAATTGATACTGAAATCCAGACTCTGAAATCTCAGCGAATCGCCGAACTGACTGCCGAGCTGGAAGCTCTTACAGGAAAGTTTCCGAAGTTTATCTCTGCTCTTACGGGAGCAACGAAGAAACAAAAGGAAATACTTTCCAAAATCAAAACTATCCAGCTGAGCTAAAACCTTCTGTCATACAGAGGTTTTCAAAGACGCACCTTACATTAGGGTGCGTCTTTACATTTTTATAAAAGCTCATATTCAAAATCATCTTTATTTATATTGTACTTAATAGAATAATCTTGACTTCCGCTATCTTCCCAAGAACCCCATAATTCTACCGTTTCCTCATCATAAAGATTAAATAAACTAAATTTAAACTTTTCTCTTAAAAAATCTTCTGTAATTTCAATTAAGTTATCTTCCTCATCAAAATTATCATTATCTTTTAAGACTTCAGCAAGTTCTGGATATATTCTGTTTTTCATCAATACTGCTTTATCACAGAAATCTTTTAGATTTTTTATTATTTTGTCCAAATTTACATTATCATCACAAGACAAAACAACATCTAATAATTCTCCAGCAAAGTTTACATTTTTTATCTCTCCATCATATTGACGTTTAAATGTATCATGTTTTATTATAATTTTTCCGAATCTTTCATCATTTATTTCTATATTAGAAATATATTGTTCGTTATACTTTTGTTGTTCTTTTTGTTGTTTGTTATCATTTATTTTTGATTTAATTTTTGATACTCCAAGAGTCAATCCCCACCATAAAACCACAAAGATAATTCCTATTGTAATAGATGATGATTTTCCATCTTCTATTCCTGCATATATCCCTATATGAAATACTAACAACATTATTATCCAAAAAATCCAGAAACAAACCTTTAAAAAATTTTTCATACTATCTCTTTCCCCTTTTATTAATAATTATTTCTTTTGATAATTTAATTCTTAGACGTAAAATCTTTATACATTTAAATAATCTTTATATTCTTTATTTAAAAGTTTCTTAAATTCGTCATAATCATCCCATTTAAATGTATAACTACATCTTCTACGATCTCTTTCACTATACTTATCTGTATATACTTTAGCATATTTTTGCGATACTTTATTAAAAAAATTATCAATACTTTCAAATCCATCGTTTAAACAGTAGTCAATAAATGGCAATATTTTATCACTAACATCTTCTTCTGATAGTTTCAAATCAATACTTTCAAATAAATCATCTGGTGTTGTTTGTCTATTTTTAACCTTTTCTATGGTTTCATTCATTATTGGATCTAAAGTTAAAAACTCATTTTCTGCAAGCCAAGCAATATAAAAAGCTATTTCAGAGCAACAATATTTCCATATTATTTTCTCATCTTCTTCATTCAAATCTGTATCTTTTTTATTATATTGTATGCGATAATTTGCTTCTGCAATGTCCCAATTCCATTCTGAATTGTACAAATATCCTCTATAAGTATTTGTATTGTTATTAACAGTTTTTGGAATATAATTGTTCGGATTATTAAATTGTTTATAAAATTTCATGAATCCAAATACACATGTAATAATTACTAATGCAAAGATTCCACCAAATATAGCAATATCTGAAATGTTGTGATCAAATATTACTATACATATAAATATTATAATACTTATAATTGCAATTATCCCACAACAAATCATTCCATTTTTCGAATAATTTTTAATATTTTTTTCATTCATATATATTATTCATCTCCTTTACTTTTTATATCCTTAAGTCTTTCTAATAATCTTAGTAAAGTTCCATCCTTCACTTTTGAATATATTAGTCCACTACAAAATCTGTCTTCCCTAATAATTGCTGTCAGCATCGTACCGATTTCTTTATATGTTAGCTCGTTAATGTCTTTTTCTTGAATTAATTTCTCGTTTTCCATATATTCTTTGTCCAATAAATCACTTGTACCAAAAAATCTAATAAATGTTTTTAGCTTTTCTCCTAAATTTGATTCTTGTATAACTATTTTCCCATCTTCTGTATGCATTCCATCATACAATGTACACGCTTCAGGATTATTCTTTAAATCATATATCGTGTCTGCAATTACTTTATTAAAGTCTATTTTGCTTTCTGTTTTCTTTTTTAATATATCAAAAAATCCCATATCAAAACTCCTTAAATCTATTAATTATTTTGTCCTAATATTTCTTCTATTGTAACATCTTTATTGTTTTTCAAATCATAAAATCCTGTAAATTCCATACCAGTAATCTTTTTAGTATATTGCCAGCATAAATCTGTTCCATATGGTGCATCAAATATTACTAACATCATCGGACAAACCTTTGCTATTGTTTCTGATCCTACTATTTGAAAATTGTCTGGATTAGAAACATATTCGTCATCATCATTTAATGAATAGATTGTCCAACCATTTAATTCTGGTATTTTATTTTCTTCTCTATATGAGTACCTTACTGGAATTCCATTTAATACATTTTTTGATAACACAAATCCTCCATAACTTTTAGACTCATCAATTTTTATTTCTTCAATTTTTTTCTTACCAAATAACCCCATACATATCCTCTTTTCTATATATTTACTTTATAATTGTTTTCTTAAATTTTTTGTAACCTAAACAAGCTAATATAGATGTAATTATAATTAATGAAGTTATAATTGGTGTACTACCATATTGTCCAAATGCTTTTTTAGAAGCTGTATCATCTAATTTTTGATTTTCCATATTTTTTTCTTCCTTATTAGTGTCATCATTTTTTACTTCTTCATTACCCTTTTTTTCATCTTTATTCTTCTCGTCAGTTGTTTTTTCATCAGATACTTTGTCATCATTTTCTTTTTCTTCAACTAGTGTTACAACTACTTCTTTAGTTGCTACATTACCTAATCTATCTCTAACATATATTATATATGTACCACTTTTTTCTACTGTTAATTTATTACTTGATGTCCAATTTTCCCTATCAAGAGAATATGCTTCATTACTTAATCCTACACTATCATCTGTTGCTGTTACAATTATATTTTTACCTTGTTGTTCTATACTTATTGTAGGTGCTGTATCATCTACTACTAGACATTTTTCTATACCGTCAGCTGTGAAATTCTCCTCTGCATATTCTTTTGCCTTACTATCAGATTTACAGTATATCTTTGCTTTTTCACAATTTTGGAATACTGCACCTTCTATTTCTGTTACAGAACTAGGAACTACTATTTTTTCTAGATTTTTACTTCCATCAAATGCTCCCCAACCAAGCTTAGTTACATAAGTTGGTACATCAAATTCTTTGTCTTTTTTTCCAATTGGATACGCAACTAATTCTGTTTTATCTTTAGTATATAAAATTCCGTTTTCACTTATATAATTTGTATTTCCTTGTTCAACAAGTATTTCAGTTAAACTTTCACAACCCACAAAAGAATTTGCACCCGAATCAGTTACTGACTTTGGTATTGTAACTGTTGTTAAACTTGTACAGCCTGCAAAAGATGCCCAAACCAACCTAGTTAGATTTTTAGGTAATGCTATTTGTTGTAATTTTGTACATCCACTAAAACAATAATACCCTATTTCATTTAAACTATTTGGAAATTCAATGTCTTCTAAATTTACCAAGCCATAAAATACTGACTTGTTTACTCCTATACTTTCAATACCTTCTTCAATTTTTATATGCTTAACATCATTTCTTGATACTTGAGAAAAACAATTATCTGTTATTTCTCCTGTTCCTGTAAAAGTTAAAGTCCCTGTTTCTGTGTTAAAACTCCAGTTATTGGTTTCTGTACTCCCTGTTAATGTTTCTGCATTTATATTTGAAGTGCAAATAGATAGCATTATTGTAATTATTACTCCTGCTATAAATAAACTTTTCTTTTTCATTTGTTATTCCTCCCTATTTTTTAGATTTTCCTTTGTATTACTAAATTTATTATTTTTTATTACTGCTAAATAAATTTTACCATAACTATCCCAATAAAAACAATTCTTTGAGCAAATTTTATCTAACATATTTTTTACTCTTTCCTTTGCTTTTAATACGTTCAATTTCTTCTAATCTCTGTCTTTCTTTAACAACTGCTTAATCAGCTTCTTTCTTACATAAAATAGTTCTTCTTTCAATCATATATAAATATTGAATATCCTCATTTATGCTCTTTATCTTTGATGCAAGTTCTTTAAGTTGCTTATCAAAATCAATATCTTCCTGCTTTACTGATTTTCTTTTTTGTAAATTTTCTCTTATTCCTTTTAAAGTTCTTACTTCATTCCTAGACTAGCACTAATACTTCTTTCGTGATTAGAATAATGTTCTATAACATAATCTTCTAATATTTCATAATAATCTAATGTTAGCAATCTATAATTCATTTTTCTATTCACTTCCTAAAACAATATTACAAATCAATTTGTATTGTTCCCTAAAATTTTCTTTTGTTCTATCACTTAAATCATTATAATCTTTTTCAAAGCATTCTTTTAACCAATTTCTTACTTCATTAAGATTAATTTTATTCCTGTTATATGCTGAATTAAATAACATTGGAATATTATCAAAATGAGCAATAATATCACCATCAGCAACACATAAATCTTCAATATTTGTTGCATTTTTACTACTTCTATGGTTATATACACAACTCAATACTCTATCTATTTTTTCTTTTGGATAATTATATTTATTTAATATTTCTTCAGCTAATATTTTACCATTTATGTGATGATCTTTTCTTTCTCCTACTTTACAAATAAGAGCTATATCATGTAATAGTGCACCAAGTTTTACGATTTCTTTGTCTGCCCCATATTGTTCTGCTAATTTCTGACTTTCTATATAAACATATTTTATGTGTTCATTCCAAAAGTCATAATGATCCTCTGAACTGTTTTTGTATTCGTTTATTTTATCTTTTACTTCTTTTTCAATTAAATCTATAATATTCATTATCATCACCCCTTTTTATAATTTACTTAAATCATACCTATGTCCTACTTTCTTTTAATATACTTTTCTAATTATGTCAATTGTTTTTCTTTTTATTTTTCTTTAATTTCTCTTTTTATCATCTCTACAAACTCATTAATTCCAACACTAATTACATCTTCACTACCTAATTTGCGATAACTAACTTTGTTACTTTCAACCTCATTATTACCAATAACCAAAGTATAAGGATTCTTCATATCAACACTCATTTTAATTTTCTTACCCATACTTTCGTTACCATCAGCATATTCCACTCTAATATTTTCATTATTTAATATTTTCATAATTTTTCTACAATATTCATCATGATACTTCACATTAACAGGCACTATATTAACTTGAACTGGTGATAACCACACAGGTAACACACCTTTAAATTGTTCTAATAATAATACTAAGAATCTTTCATAAGAACCAAGAATAGCCCTATGAACCATTACAGGAGTTTGTTTTTCTCCATTTTCATCAATGTAGAATAATCCAAATCTTTTTGGTGTAGAGAAATCCACCTGAATTGTTGGAATTTGCATTTCTCTACCTAAAGCATCTTTAAACATAAAGTCTAGTTTTGGACCATATAGTGCTGCTTCGCCCTCGCATCTTTTAGCATTTAATCCTAGCTCTTCAGATACTTCTTGTAATACTCTTTCGCATAATTCCCAATCTTCATTACTTCCAATATATTTTTCTAGATGTTTTAAATCTCTTACAGATAATGAAACCCAGTAATTATTCCATAATCCCATTTTTGAATAGAAATCTTTTATGATGTTATACATATTTATAACTTCATCTTTAAATTGATCTATTCTACAGAATGAATGACCATCTTCTATTGTAATTGCATATACTCTTGATAAACCACCAACTGAACCTTGTAATTCAGCTCTATATTGTTTATCCGATTCCATATATCTAATTGGTAAATCTTTATAACTTCTTATTTTTGACGCATATATTTGAGTATGATGTGGACATTGAACTGGTTTTAGCACAAATTGATGACCTTTTGGTGAACTTACTCTAAATAATTCATCGTTAAATTTTTGTGCATGACCTGATGTTTCAAATAATTTTATGTTTGCTAGTGATGGACAACTTACTTTTTGAAATCCATAATTTCTACAAATTTTTTCAACTTGTTTTTGCAACTCATCCTTTACTATTGTTCCTCTTGGTGTGTATAGTGGTAATCCTGCTCCTAAGTAGTCTGAGAAACAGAATAAATCTAAATCTCTACCTATTTTTCTATGGTCTCTTTCTTTTGCATCTTTCAAGAATTCTTCGTATTTTTCTAGTTCTTCTTTTGATTCGAACGCTTTTCCAGATATACGTGTAATCATCTCGTTTTCAGCATTTCCTTCAAAATAAACTCCACTTACTCTTAATAATTTTACAAATACTTGATTATCTATTTTTTTCATTTCATTCTCTAAATTTTCTAAATCATTTTCACTAATTTCTTTATTTACTTTAAATTCATAATAAAATTCGTTTTCATCTGCTACCGCATTATCCAATCTGATGTTTTCATATTTTTTTAAAATAACTTTCTTTAATAGATTTGCACCTTTTTCATTTATCATTTTTATTCCTTCTTTCATTTATTTTTATTTAATAGAGGACTATCTTTCTTTCTGTAAATTTATTGGTGTGGCTTTTGGTGTCTGCTTTGTTATTGGTATCGTTTTCTGTTTCGGTCATTGCAATCATCTCCTTTATATTTTATATTTTTTCAAATAAATACACTACGAGCCTATTACAAATTAAGATTGTAATAGGCTCGTAACTCAAATTCTATGTTTTAAGATATGCTAAAACAATCAATTATATATAATTGATTTGGTTTAATGTATATTCGATTATGGCTATAAATTGATTGTTTAACATATTTTTCACTCCTCTATTAAATATATTTTTATTTTAGCATTATTTTGCATTTCTGTCAAAAAATTTCCAATCATTACATGGTTTTGTTTAAGCTTTTACTGTTTTCTTTTTCTAGTTGTTTTAAGCTCTTTTTAGGAGTTGGTAGGTCTTCTGGCATTGTTCCGCCAGCTTCTTTAATTGCTTTTCTAACAATTTTTCCAATTTTATTATGGGTATCACAAGCTTGTTTTTCTGTATCTACTTTATCTTTTTTTAATCTTGATTCAGTTTGTGTAATACGAAATAGATTAGCTGCAAGTTCCTCACTTCCCATATTGTCTAAGATGTCTTCTCTGTACCTTAATCCTTTTCTTTTTGCAATATCATCAGCTGTTTCTCCATTATATAATCCTTTATAACCTGCATTATGGAATTTATCGAAATTTTTAACTCCAGATTTTTTGGCTGTTTGATTTAGTGAATAATTGCCTTTTCTTGTTAAATCTCTTTGATAAAATCTTTTTTCATCTTCTGTAAGGGAACTGTATTCTTTTTCGCTTATTTCTTGTTTTCTGGTTTGAATTGCGAAATATGTTTGTGCAAGAGCAATCACTTTTTTTCTAGAGTCTCCATTTTGAGCTATTAAGTAACAACCATATCTTGATAATTTGTAGTCTTCAATTTTTTTAGTTGTAGCACCTGCTTTTACGATTTTGCCGACGTCGGCAAAATGGTCAGATATGTTGATATTACTATTTTTACATGCTTCAATAGCTTTATTTATTACATTTTTAAAATTGCCCCATTTTGTATATTCTAACTCCTGCATAAGCTCTCTAGCAAGCCAAAATTCAACTCCATTCTCATCAATATGCTTAATATCTTCAAAAGTTCTATTGTTATGTATTTCAAGTTTATTCAAATTATATCGTCTCCCTTCTATGTATGTAATGATATTATTATACTATAATTTAAAATAATTTTCAATGTTTTTTACAAACATTTGTTTAAGTGTTTTTATTTTTTCTTTACGCAATAAAAAAATCAACCGTATTACTGATTGATTTTTGCTTTCTCTATTCTATTAGTTCGAATAGATTCGTTATTGGTTGGGCTGGCTAGATTCGAACTAGCGCATGTCAGAGTCAAAGTCTGATGCCTTACCGCTTGGCTACAGCCCAGTATATTAAATTATTTAAATGGGGTGGAAGATGGGACTCGAACCCACGGCCTCTAGTGCCACAAACTAGCGCTCTAACCAACTGAGCTACATCCACCATATTCCACAACTTGGAATGCACTTATAATTTTACCCCATCTAAATATTTTTGTCAATAGTTTGCAATAATTTTTTTCAATTTGTCATGTCGACTTTGAATTATTAATTTTGTTGAACATTCAATTACAAACCACAACACATTATTCCACTCTTGCACAAACAACCAACCTATTCTTTCCTGTTGCATCACAAGTAACTAGTGTTACCTCTATCCTGCCATCAGTTTGTCTTGTAATATATGATGTATCTGATTCTGGTGTAAAATATTTATTAAATATTGTATATTCTAATTTATTACCATATATATCTGTTATATAAATCTTATCTCCTACTTGAAGATATTTATTCTTTCCAAAAAACAAACCATTATTATAATTATGTCCAATAATAACTGTATTTCCTGGTTGATTTATTCCAGCTCCATATAACATTCCAACAGAAACTTCTATAGCATTTGCATGTGTTATAACATCCAAAATTGGATATTGTATTTTTATTGTTGGCATTTCTAATTTTCCTATTACTTTAAATCCTTTATATACCAATTTATCTGTTGATATTCCTGCCATTCCAGTATTTTGATTTGTATTTTGTTGATTATTGTTGTCATTATTTTCATCCTTTTCTTCTGCCAGTTTCACAACCATTGTATCAAATTCTTCAAGATACTCTTCTGCATCTGTATTTAATTTATATTTTTTATAATAACCATATCCTAAATATCCTAGTACACCTATTATTGCAGTAATTAAAATAACTAAAAGTCCTGTTAATACTTTATTATACATTACTTTTCCTCCACTTTTCCTCCACTTTTTTAAGATGATATAATAATATTATTATGTTATTATTGTTATTATTGTTATTATTGTTTTATAATATATTGCAGTACATAAATATATTATCCTATTTTTCTTTTGTCAATTTATTGATTTCATTCATTTAATAAATATAATAAATAATAAAATTAAAAATTTTCATATTATTTTTACATTTATCCGACAATTTTACTACCAAGTTTTCTACCTGCTAACAAATGATAATGTAAATGCATTACTTCTTGACCAGCATCTTTTCCACAATTAACTATAACTCTATATCCTTCTTCTTCTATATTTAATTGATGTGCTAATTTATTTATTACTTTTTGAATCTTTCCTACTAATTCATAATCTTCGTCTTCTAATTCTAATAAAGATTTTACATGTTTTTTAGGTATAACTAATATATGAATTGGTGCAGCTGGATTTATATCTTTAAATGCTAATATATCTTCATCTTCATATACTTTTTCTGAAGGAATTTCACCTTTTATTATTTTACAAAAAATACAATCTTCCATTTTTCCACCTGAAATGCTTTTATTTTAGCATTCTTCCTTTCTTTTTTCTTTGAATTTTTAAATTTCAAAAAATATATTATCTAGCTTAAAATTGCTTTTATTCTTCTAACTCCGGCAGAACTAGATTCTTCTTTCTTTATTTTAAATGTACCCAATTCTGATGTATTTGATACATGAGGTCCACCACATATTTCAAGTGATACATCTCCGATTTTATATACTGTAACTATATCTGGATATCTTTCTATAAATTGACATTCAGCTCCCATTTTTACAGCCTCTTCTTTTGGCATTTCTAATCTTTCTACTGGAATTGCCATTTTAATATATTCATTAACTAAATCTTCTGTTTGCTTCTTTTGCTCATCTGTCATTTTCTCATCTTGAGTAAAGTCGAATCTCATTCTTTCAGCTGTAATATTGCTTCCCCTTTGATGTACATGTTCACCTAAAACTTTTTTTAACGCTGCATTTAAAAGATGTGTTGCTGTATGATATTTTGTTTCAATTTCACCTGTTGAAGCTAAACCACCTTTAAATTTTTGTTCTGAACCTGCTCTTGATTTTGCTTGATGTTCTTCAAATTTTGCTTTAAATCCTTCCATGTCAACAGTTAAACCTTGCTCTTTAGCTAATTCTTCTGTTAATTCAATTGGGAAACCATAAGTATCATATAATTTAAATGCTGTGTCTTTATCAATTGAATTTGTCTGAATATTTTTTGTTATTTTTTCAAATTCTCTCAAACCTTTTTCAAGTGTTCTATTAAATTTTGTTTTTTCATTTTTTAATGCATCTAAAATAAATTCTTTATTTCTTTCTAACTCTTTGTAATATGTTTTATATTCATCTATTACTAATTTAGCTAGTTCTTGTTCCCAATCAGAATCTATTGCTATATCAATTTGTTTCGCATATCTAATTGTTCTTCTTATTAATCTCCTTAAAATATAACCTTGATCTTTATTTGATGGCATTATTTTTGCATCATCACCTAAAATTATAACAACAGCTCTAATATGGTCTGCAATAATTCTCATGAATTTAGTATATTTTTCATCATCATATTTTTTCCCAGACACTTCTTCTATTTTTGCTATTATATCTTTCCAAATTGATGATTTATAATTATCTGTTTGTCCTTCTAAAATAGCTGTAACTCTTTCAACACCCATACCTGTGTCAACATTTTTATTTTTTAATGGTGTAAAAGTTCCATCTGGATTATGCATATATTGCATAAAAACATTATTCCAAATTTCTACCCAGTTTTCATTTTCTGTATCAAAATTTGCAGGAATTTCTTCATCACTTCTCCAATAAAAAATTTCAGTATCTGGTCCACAAGGTCCTGTTAATTCCATATTTGGCCACCAGTTATCATCTTCACCTAAAAAGGCAATTCTTTCTTCTGGAATTCCTTGTGCCATCCATAATTTAGCTGATTCTATATCTGCTGGAACAATGTCATTTCCTTTAAATACTGTTACAGCTAATCTTTCTACTGGTATATTCAATTGTTTTGTTAATAATTCAAAACTCCATTCAATAGATTCTTTTTTGAAATAATCTCCTAAAGACCAGTTTCCAAGCATTTCAAAGAAAGTATGATGTGTTTTATCACCAACTTCATCTAAGTCATTTGTTCTAAAACATTTTTGAACATCTGTTAAACGTGTACCTTCTGGATGTGGCTCACCTTTTAAATATGGCACCAATGGTTGCATTCCAGCTGTATTAAATAATACTGTTGGATCATTTTCTGGTATTACTGGTGCACTTGGAATTATTTTATGTCCTTTACTTTCAAAAAATTTTAAATATGTATCTTTTAAATTTAAATTTTCCATTATATCTCCTTCTTTTTCGTACAAAATCTTACAAAATTATATTACAAAATTATAATTTTTGCAACCCACGTTTTTTTAAATTCTTGAGTTTAAGCAATTCTCACCAACCCCAGTAACAATCACATCAACCAGTTCATTTTCCAAACCTTCTCCTTTAGCTAAAACCATAATATAATTTTTAGTATGTCCTTTATAAAACTCCCCATCTTTTTCTTCAAACAAAACTTCTACCTTTTTTCCAACATATTCAGAATTATATTTTTTTTCATTCATATCTGATAATTCAATAAGTTTTCTACTTCTTTGTTCTTTTATAGAACCATCAATTTGATTTGGCATTACTGCTGCTTTAGTTCCTTTTCTCTGAGAGTATTTAAATACATGCATTTTATAGAATGATATTTTTCTTAAAAATTCATATGTTTGTTTAAATTCCGCTTCTGTTTCCCCAGGAAAACCTACTATTATATCTGTTGTTAATGAAGCATTCGGAAATTTATTTCTTAATAATTTAGTAACTATTTCAAAATCGCCTGTTGTATATCTTCTATTCATTCTCTTTAAAGTTTCATCACATCCACTTTGTAAAGACAAATGAAAATGATCACATATTTTATCTAATTTTGATAATCTATTTACAAATTCCTCAGTTACTATTGTAGGTTCTATTGAACCTAATCTAATTCTATGTAGTCCTTCTATTTTATTTAAATTTTCTAATAAATCTATCAACCCTATATTTTCTTTAAAATCTTTTCCATATGATGCAATATGAATTCCAGTAATTACAACTTCTTTAATGCCTTTTTCCACAATTTGTTCAACTTCGTTTATAACATTTTCCATTTTTCTACTTCTAACTCTTCCTCTGGCATATGGAATTATACAATATGAACAAAATCTATCACAACCATCTTGAATTTTTACTACAGCTCTTGTTTTTTCTGTGTATGTAGTAGTTCCAAATTCAACATAATCTTTTTGTTTCATTACATCTGTTATTATTGTATTACTTAAGTTTTTATTTTCATCTATACAATCATTATTGCAATTTAATTTGCTAGAATTATTTATAATATAATTTTCAATAATATCTACAATATCTTTTTTCTCATTATTACCTATTATTAAATCAATCTCTTCAATTTTTTCTAGTTCTGCCTTTCCTACTTGTGCATAACAACCACAAGCTACAACTATTGAATTAGAATTATTTTCTTTAACTCTTCTTAACATTTGTCTTGATTTTCTATCTGCTATATTTGTTACAGTACAAGTATTTACAATATAAACATCTGCAGTATTATTAAAATCTACAACATCATATCCTTTTTGAATAAATTCTTGTGCCATAGCATTAGTTTCATATTGATTTACTTTGCAACCGTAATGAAACAAAAGCAACCCTTTTTTTATCTGCATTTTTTTCTAAACTCATATTATTACTACCTTTCAGTGATTTTTATTTTTTCAATTTTATCTTAACAAATTTAAAATAGCCTTCTATAACTTCTATAATTAGCAAAATGTTATACCTGCTTATTCATAAGCAGGTACAACATTCATACTTTCATCCATTTTTTGAACTACCTTTTTATAAGTTTCATAAACACTTTTATAATTAGATAAATATTTACCTATATTTTCATTACTAAATGGTACTACCTTAAAATTGCTCCAACTTTTTGCATTGTATGAAGTAAAAATTAATTCATTTTGTACATTTCCAATTGATATTTTAACATCATCACCTTTAACTGTTTTTGTTATTGTTAAAGAACTCATTAATCCAACCATTTTATTATAATTTTGATTTTGTAATTGTGCTGACACAAAGTTTCCTAATGAATAAAATACTAAAGTATCATCAATCCAAGTTACAGGTTGTATAACGTGTGGATGTGTTCCAATTACAATATCAACATCATTTTCTGCTAAAAATTTTGCTGAATCAATTTGATATTCAGTTGGATTATGTGTATATTCAACACCCCAGTGCATTGCAACTATTAAAACATCTACTTGGCTTCTTACCTTTTCTATATCTTTTTTTACTTGCTCTTTATATGCTTGATAATTTTTATCTCTTTTTGGATCATTTATATTTAAATTTGTAGGCCATACATTTACTAAATAATCTTTTCCTGATGGAACAGGCATTCCATTTGTTCCATATGTATAGTTTAGCATAGCATAAGTAATTCCATTTTTTTCTCTAATTTCTATTTTTTCTTGTTCTTCTTTTGAAGAATAACTTCCTACTGCTAAAGCTTCTTTACTGTGTTCATTCCAATATTTTCTGGAATTTAAAACAGCTTTTTCTCCTCTATCCATTGTGTGATTTGTAGCTAAACTTACTAAATTAAATCCAGCATCAAGCATTGCATCTCCTGCTTCTTGTGGAGAATTAAATGTTGGGTAATCTGATACTCCCATTTCACTACCGCCTAATATGGTTTCTTGGTTATAATATGCTAAGTCATATCCTTGAACTTTTTCTTTTATATATTCAATTATAGGTTTGAAGTTATATTCACCATTGCCTAATCTTTTTGCATCTTTATACACACTACTATGTATTAAATTATCTCCAACCATTATTAATGACATACTGGTTGTTGTTTCTTCTTGTGATGCATTTGTTTGAATTTCTGTTTTGGTCTGATTTGTGTTGTTTTTAGTAAATGCTGTTTTTATTTTTTCTTTGTTGTTATTGAATATGCATATTGCTGTTATAATTATAATAATTAGCATTATTAGTTTCCATAATTGTATTTGTATTCTATTTTTCTTTTTTCTTTTTTGTTGTTTCATTTTTTGTTTCCTCCTGTGTTTTGAAAATTAATAACTTGAGTTTATTATATCAATTTTAATAAAATTTTTCAATTGATTTTGTGATTATGTGTGAAAAAAATCTTAATTATTTTTTTATATAAGGCTTATTCCAAGATTAGTTTTGAAAATTTACTTTTAAAATCGTTTTTTGGTGAGCACCGAGAGAAAAAATTTGTTACTTTTGAAAAAATAAATTCCTTCAAACGCGGTGGAGTACGTGCTAGATTGGATGGTCTTGTTACGATAATGGATTGAGTTAAATGTTTTATGGCTTAGGTCGGAACTTTATTTTTTCAAAAGTAAAAATTTCTTTCTCCGAGTGGGGTTAGTTGATTACCTTCGATTTGATTTTTTAGTGTTATTGATTGATTATTTTTTATTGGATTTTTTTGGTACTGTTAGTGGATTTGTTTGTAAAAGAATAGTTTTAGGTTTTAGGAATATATATATATTATATTTATTAAATGGAGGAATTGATGTATGAAAATTTTTAAATTAACAAAGAAAAAAGGAATGATTTTGGGTGTTTGTTTCACATTATGTTTATTGATATTTGCTTATACTACATCATTTGGAATGCAACACTATTATAAATTAGACTTTTCAACTGGATTAGTAACAGCATCAAAATTAAATGTTAGAAGTGGTCCTGGAACTGGTTATTCTATTGTAGCAACTGTAAATAAAAATGAATATGTTCGAGTTTTTGCAGGTGTTGGAAGCTGGTATATTGTTCAAGTGGAAGGGGATTATGTTGGTGCAGTTAGTAAAAAATATATTAAGCCTATTTATCCTACTGGTTCATCAACAAATTCTGGCAATACAGGAGGTTCTTCATCTGGAACGAGTACATCTACCCCATCTTCTACATTGACTTCAGATGAATTAGAAGTTTTTAATTTGATAAATCAACAACGTGCAAATAATGGTTTACCTGCTTTAAAAATAGATAGTGAAGTTCAAAGAGTTGCAAGAATAAAGGCTCAAGATATGGTTGATAATAACTATTTTTCACATAATTCACCAACATATGGTACTCCTTTTAATATGTTAAAAAGTTTTGGTGTATCTTATAAATCTGCTGGTGAGAATATTGCTGGAAATTCTAGTAATAGTTCAGCTGTTACTGCTTGGATGAATTCTTCTGGTCATAGGGCTAATATTTTAAATAGTAGTTATAATTATACTGGAATTGCTGTTGTAAATGGTTCAAAATATGGAAAAATTTATGTTCAAATGTTTATTGGTAAATAAAATATCATAATTTGTAATTTTCTTGACATTCCACGTATTTAATCATATACTAAATTCATAAAATTGAAACTAAGGAGGTAACAATAAATTATGGATAATTTAATGGAAATTAGATGGCATGGTAGAGGTGGTCAAGGTGCAAAAACAGCTTCACTTTTACTTGCAGATGCAGCATTTAATACTGGTAAATATATTCAAGGATTTCCTGAATATGGTCCAGAAAGAATGGGAGCTCCTATAACAGCTTATAACCGTATTAGTACATCACCTATTACTATTCACAGTAATATATATGAACCGGATTATGTTGTTGTTGTAGATGATACTTTGTTAGATGCAGTTGATGTTACAGCAGGTTTAAAGGAGTCTGGTGCAATAGTTATTAATACAACAAAAGATGCTGAACATTTAAAATCAAAACTTAACAATTATAATGGTAGCGTATATACAATAGACGCTAGAAAGGTTTCAATGGAAGCATTAGGGAAATATTTTCCTAATACACCAATGCTTGCAGCTATTGTAAAAGTTAGTGGTGTAATGTCTGATGAAGAATTATTAAATGATATGGAAGGTTCTTTTAAACATAAATTTGCTAAAAAGCCTGAAGTTATAGAGGGAAATATGAAAGCTTTAAAACTTGCTTTAGAACAAGTCAAAAAAGTTTTATAAATCACATATAATCACACAATTGAGGATATTGTAAAAAGTTTTCTATTGTGCAAAGTGCATGGTAGGATTTATTGTAAGCTATGTAATTTACAAAATGAAAGGAGAATAAAATATGTCAGAAATCACAAAGAATACACCTGCCTCTGAATTAACAATTGGCGGTGATATATATGAAGCTGGTAATGCAAGAGAATTTAAAACTGGCGATTGGAGAAGTATTAAACCTATTTTTTTAAGTGAAAAATGTAAACAATGTGGTTTATGTTTTCCTGTTTGCCCTGATGATGCTATTCCGGTTAATAAAGAACAAAAAAGAGAAGATTTTGATTATGATTACTGTAAAGGGTGCGGAGTTTGCGCAAAGGTCTGCCCTTTTGGAGCAATAGAAATGAAGGAGGAAAATGAATAATGGGAATTAGAGAACGTTTAAGTGGTAATGAAGCTGCTGCTATAGCAATGAAACAAATTAATCCAGATGTTGTTGCTGCATTTCCTATAACACCTTCAACTGAAATACCACAATATTTTTCTAGCTTTGTAAGTAATGGAGCTGTTGATACAGAGTTTGTTGCTGTTGAAAGCGAACATAGTGCTATGTCTGCTTGTATTGGTGCAGAGGCTGCTGGTAGTAGAGCTATGACTGCTACTTCTGCAAATGGTCTTTCTTTAATGTGGGAAATGATTTATATTGCATCAAGTCTTCGTTTACCTATAGTTATGTCATTGGTAAACCGTGCTGTATCTGGTCCTTTGAATATACATAATGATCATTCTGATGCTATGGGTGTTCGTGATAGTGGATGGATTATGTTATTTAGTGAAAATAATCAAGAAGCATATGATAATTTATTAATGGCTCATAGAATTGCTGAACATAAAGATGTTTTATTACCTTTAATGGTATGTCAAGATGGATTTATAACATCTCATTCTATTGAAAATATTGAGCTTTTGGAAGATGATAAAGTTAAAGCTTTTGTTGGAACTTATAAACCAGAACATTATTTATTAAATAGAAAAGAACCTATGGCAATTGGTCCTCTTGATTTACAATCTTTCTTATTTGAACATAAATATCAACAAGCAGAAGCTATGCGTAATGCAAAAAAAGTAATAGCAGAAGTTTCAAAAGAATTTGAAGAATTAACAGGAAGAAAATATTCTTTCTTTGAAGAATATAAATTAGATGATGCAGAAATTGCAATTGTTTGTATGAATTCAACTGCTGGTACAACAAAATTTGTTGTTGATAAATTACGAAAAAAAGGTGTAAAAGCTGGTTTATTAAAAATACGTATGTTTAGACCATTTCCTTCTGAAGAGGTTGCTCAAGTTTTATCAAAATTAAAAGCAGTTGCAGTTTTAGATAAGTCAGATTCATTAAATGGTGCTGGTGGAGCTTTATTTGAAGATGTAGTATCTGGTATGTATGTTGCTAAATCACAAGTTCCTGTTGTTAACTATGTTTATGGAATTGGTGGTAGAGATACTACCGCAAAAGATATTGAAAGTGTTTTCAGTGATTTAAGTGAAATTGCTAAAACTGGAAATATTGAAAATCCTTATAGATATTTAGGTGTTAGAAAATAAGTAAATTAATTATTATGAATATTAGAATTTAAAATTGAAAAATTAATTTTTTTATTTTAACTATTCTAATTACAAACTTGAAAGGAGATTTATAAAATGGCATATAATATGAAAGAAATAATAGCTAACAAACCTGCAAGATTTACAGCTGGTCATAGAATGTGTGCTGGTTGTGGTGCACCTGTTGTTGGAAGAACTGTATTAAGAGCTTTAAAGCCAGAAGATCATGCAGTAATTACATCTGCAACAGGATGTATGGAGGTTTCTACATTCATTTATCCATATACAGCATGGACAGACTCATTTATCCATACTGCTTTTGAATGTGCTGGTGCAACTTGTTCAGGTGTTGAAGCAGCATATAAATCATTAAAAAAACAAGGTAAGTTACCTGCTAATGAAAACACGAAATTCATTGCTTTTGGTGGTGATGGTGGTACTTATGATATAGGACTTCAAAGTTTATCTGGTGCTATGGAAAGAGGTCATGACATGGTATATGTATGTTATGATAATGGTGCATATATGAATACTGGTATTCAACGTTCTAGTGCTACGCCAAAATTCGCAGATACTACAACAAGCCCTGCAGGTAGTGTAATACCTGGCAAAATGCAAGCTAGAAAAGATTTAACTAAGATTATGGTTGGACACCATATTCCTTATGTTGCACAAAGTATTGCAGTAAATAATTTTAAGGACTTATATGAAAAATCTGAAAAAGCAATTTATACAGAAGGTCCTGCATTTTTAAATGTTATGGCACCTTGCCCTAGAGGATGGGGTTATCCTACAGATATGTTAATGGAAATTAATAAACTTGCAGTTGAGACTTGTTATTGGCCTTTATATGAAGTTATCGATGGAAAATATCATATTAATTATAAACCAGCAAATAAAAAACCTATTGAAGAATTCTTGAAACCACAAAGACGTTTTAAACATATGTTTAAACCTGGAAATGAATGGATGATTGAAGAATTCCAAAAAGAAGTCGATGCTAGGTGGCAAGAATTGTTAGATTTAGAAGAAATTACTAATAGATAAATACTAGAGAAAAAATGTCGTATTGAAAATTAATTTTCGATACGACATTTTTTGAATTTTGAATATTTATTACTATCAATACTATCTACTTCAATTTTTCATGTTTACTATTTACAGTATTACCTACTTCATTTTTCATATTTGCATTTTACAGTATTACTTACTTCAATTTTATACTTTTCTTTATACAAATTTCTCAAAGTCTCAATTTCTTTAGCATATCCTTTAATATCATCATGAGGTGTTTCTAAATAAAAAGGTAATTTTCGTAATTTAGGATGATTAATAATTCTTTCAAAAGCTTCTAATCCAATATAACCTTCACCTATTTTCTGATGTCTATCTTTATGAGCTCCAAGTGGATTCATACTATCATTTATATGAATAGCTTTTAATCTATCTAAACCTATTATTTTGTCAAATTCTTCTAAAACACTATCTAAATTATTAACCACATCATAACCAGCATCATTAACATGACAAGTGTCAAAACATACACCTAACTTTTCATTTAATTCAACTCTGTCAATAATTTCTTTTATTTCCTCAAACCTACTTCCAACTTCACTACCTTTTCCAGACATCGTTTCTAATAAAACTGTTGTAGACTGATTTTTACTTAAAATTTCATTTAAAGCTTCTACTATATAATTTATACCTGTTTCTATTCCTTGTCCTACATGGCTTCCAGGATGAAAATTATACATATTATCAGGCAAATATTCCATTCTTTTTAAGTCGTCTGCCATAGTATTCTGGGCAAACTCACGAATTCCTTTATCAGCAGAGCACAAATTTAAAGTATATGGAGCATGAGCTAAAATTTTTGCAAAGTTATTCTCTTTCATAATTTTTAACAACTTATTAACATCACTTTCATCTATTTTTTTAGCTTTTCCACCTCTAGGATTCCTTGTAAAAAATTGAAAAGTATTTGCATGAATTTCTAATGCTTCCAATCCCATATTTTCAAATCCTTTTGATGCTGATAAATGACAACCTATATTTAACATTTTTCCTCCTTCATGTGTGATATTAAATACTTTTAATGAAATTATAGAACTACAATAATAGTATTTCAGATAACACACAATTATTTATTTTTTCCATCTACAATTCGTCCCACTAACATACAAGAAATAGTATTTCCTGTAACATTAAGCATTGTAGCAGGGGGATCTATTATAGTTGCTATAATAGTTAGTATTGGCAAAGCTGCAACAGGATATCCCATCATAGATAAAATCATCATTTCTGAAATTGTTCCTCCTCCAATTGGAACAGCACTTACTAATAATGTTGCTATTAAACCTACAAACAATATTTGCATAATTCCACCTATTCCCGAAATATTTGTTCCAAATAAACATACTAAAAACATTATTTTAAATACTGTTCCTATTATAGAACCATCTTTATGAAAACTAGTTCCTAATGGTATTACTGTTTCAACAATATCCTCTTTCACTCCCATTTTTTTAGCTGCTTCTATATTTCCCGGAATACACGCAGCACTAGAACATGTTGCAATTGAAGTTACAGTTGGATCTATTACATTTTTCCAAAATAATTTAACTCCATTTTTTCCTCCTGCAATAAATGCATATAGTGTATATACTATAAAATAAAAACTACATGCCACAACTGTATAAATAATAAATGTTTTTGCATATCCGATTGCTATACATTCTCCAAAAGTTCCTACTAAAACAGCAAAATAGCAACCCAATCCTATTGGTGCATAATAAGTTATAATTTTCAAAACATTCATTATTACTTCATTAGCAGATATCATAACTCTTTCTAATGGCTTAGACTTTTCTCCTGCCATATTCATTGCTATACCAACTAAAATAGAAAATACCATAACAGCTATTAAATTTTGTCTTGAAAATAATCCAGAAAAATCACTGACAGTAATTGCCTCTACTGTTCTATCCAAAATTGTTTTATCTTGTTCATCAACTTCTACTTCATCTGAACTAAATTGAGACTTTATAAGATCAGTATTATCAGTTTCTACTAATTTTATAAAATATGTACTTGCAAGTCCAGCTAAAACAGCAATAATTGAAGTAATAACAATAACTAAAACTGTTGTACCCATTATTTTTCCTAATCTTTTAGGCTGTTTCATTTTTGAAATTGATGTAGATATTGTTAAAAAAACGAGAGGTATTATTATTACAAACATTAGATTAATAAAAATATCACCTAATGGTTTAACAACTTCTACTTTTTCTTTAAACACAAGTCCTGCTATTGCTCCAATTATTATAGATACTAATAAAATAATAGTTTGCTTATAATTTTTCCAAAATTTCTTCATATAAATTCCCCCTCCCATATTTTGAGCATCATTATATTCCAACATTGCTCAATTTTACCTATATTAAATCATTTATAAATTTTTTTGTAAATACATACATAAAAATTTTTCTTAATATTATAATAACCATTTTTATATTACTTCCATATATGTTAGATTAAAAATCTGAACACTCTAGTATATTTTTTATACTAGAGTGTTTGTAATTCGTATTATATGTAAAAATATTCTTATACTGTTTGCAGAATATTTAAGTAACACTTTAGTCGTTACTTTCTTCGGGTGCACCAACAGGACAAACTCCCGCACAAGTACCACATCCTATACAGATATTTTTATCAATCACATATCTTTCCTCACCTTGTGATATACAACCAACAGGGCATTCTCCTGCACATGCTCCACATGATATACATTTTTCAGTAATTTTATATGCCATAAATTTCACCACCTTTCATATATTATCTAAATTTCATCTGAATTATTCCTACTATCCATTTTTTCTAGTTTTTCTAATTCCTTTAACTCTTTTAGATGCTCAACTTCTTCTGGGTCAATTTTATTATTAGAAACATTTTTTATAATTTCTACATCTTTAGCATTATACTTTTTATAAAAATATTCGTCACCATCTTTGAATTTAACTTTTAATTGTTCTTTTAAGACCTCTACATTGTCAACAACACCTTCGCCATCTTCTGTTTTTACTATTGCTCCAACCTTTGGCAATCTACTTAATTTTTCTTCATATGCTTCTTGTTCATATTTTAAACAACACATTAATCTCCCACAATTTCCAGATATTTTAGAAGGATTTAAAGAGATATTTTGTTCTTTTGCCATTTTTATAGAAACAGTTTCAAAATTTCCTAGAAAAGAACAACAACATAATTCTCTTCCACAAACTCCATTTCCCCCTATTCTACGTACTTCATCTCTTACACCTATTTGTCTTAATTCAATTCTAGTTTTAAAAATACTAGCTAGTTCTTTTACTAATTCTCTAAAATCAATTCTTCCATCAGCAATAAAATAAAATAAAATTTTGCTTCCATCAAATTTATATTCAACATCTGTTAGATTCATATCTAATTGATGTTTTTTTATTTTTTCCTCACAAATTTTTAAAGCTTCTGGTTCTTTACTTTTATACATTTCCATGTTTTTTATATCTTGTTTTGTTGCAAGTCTTACTACCTTTTTTAATGGATTTGTTATTTTATCATCTGGTAATTCTCTTTTACTTACAACAACTTCACCAAATTCTTCTCCCATTGATGTTTCAACAATAACTTTATCCCCCATATTAATGTCTATGTTTTGTGGATCAAAAAAATATATTTTCCCTGGTTTTTTAAATCTAACACCTACTATTTTTTTCATTAATTTCCTCCCATATATTAAAAAGCAGATAATCTATACACATATCATAGTTACTATTACTTAATAAACGTTGTTTTGTTTTTTCAACAATTTTTATTGAATTAATATATTTCAAATTATTATATAGATTTTGTTTTGAATATTCATATAAAATAACATTTATGTAATCTAAATATTGATTTATGTCTTCCTTGTTTTTATATAATAATTCTGAATTATTTAAAATATTAATAATACTACAATTATGATTTTCAACAATTGTGGAAAATATCTTCTCTATTTCTTTATATTCTTGTATTTTATCTTTTACAATTATACATTTACCTATACTTCCACCACACATTTTTAAAATGTTATCATTTATACTTTCTGTATCACAATAGTTTTCAAGATATTTCATTATTTGTTTATCGCTAATTTTATCAAAAGTTATTTTCATACATCTTGATTTTATAGTATTTAACATTTTATTTTCATTACTTACTATTAAAATTATAACTATATATTCTGGTGGTTCTTCTAAGGTTTTTAATAAACAATTTTGTGCCTCTTTTGTCATTGTATCAGCGTCATTTATTATATATACTTTTTTATTTGAGTTAACAGGTTTTTCTATTATTTTTGTTTGAATTGCTCTTATTTGTTCAATTTTTATATTTTTCCCTTCAGGCTCTATATATGTAAAATCTGGATTATTTCCACTTGAAAATTCTATACATGATTTACAATTATTACACTCTTGTTTATTAAAATTTTCGCATAAAATCATTTTAGCAAATTCTTTTGCAAATATTTTTTTCCCTATTCCCTGTTCTCCTATAAACATATAACTATGTAATATAGTATTATTTTCTAATGATTTGCTTAAAATATTTTTTATATTATCATTTCCAATTATATTATTGAAGCTCACATTTTCACCACCATATTTTAGTATAATTATCTAACATTTTTATTAATTCCACCTATTTTATTAAGTGGCCAAAATCTAAAAACTGCCTCACTTTCGACTTTTTCTATAGGAATACACCCAAATCTTCTGCTATCAACAGATTCACCTCTGTTATCACCTAATACATATATTGTATTTTCAGGAACTATAACATCTGTATACATTCCTTCTAAACTCTCAGTTATAACATAATCTTGTAAATATTTTTCTTCTAATTTTTCTCCATTTATATATACGTTTCCATTTTTTATTTGAACATGTTCTCCAGGAAGACCTATTACTCTTTTTATATAACTTGTTTTACCTACCTCTAGTGTATAATATACAAATTTGGCAATTAAACTTTCTGGATTATATTCGTATTTTGCAACAGGATACTCATAATCTACATGATTTTCGTCCACATATCTTTGAGTTGGTGCTTCAAATGTAATTATATCTCCTCTTTCAGGCATTTTATTGAATGTAGCTCCCCATCTATTTAGCCATAATCTTTCGTTTTGCATTAGTGTAGGATACATAGATGATTGTTTTACAACAGTTGGAACACCTATAAAAGATTTTATTATAAGTACAATTACAACAGCAATAACTATACAATATATCCATTCTAAAAAATTTTTAACTTTATTTTTTTCTTCCATTCTAACAAGAACTTCCTTTCTATGTAAAATTAATTTAAAAAAGCTATATAAATTATATCGTAAATTAGTGTAATTTTCAATACTTTCTTTTGTTAATAGCTTACTATATTACAAATAGTTTTTACTGTTTTTTAGTTGGAACTCTAATTACAACTTCTGTTCCTTTTCCAACCTCACTTTTTATATCAATGCTTCCATTATTTTGATTTAAAATTTCTTTTGCAATAGATAATCCAAGTCCTGTTCCTCCAAGCTCTCTACTACGAGCTTTATCAACTCTATAAAATCTCTCAAATATTCTTGTTAAATCTTTTTCTGGAATACCAATTCCATTATCAATAATTTTAATATATGCATCATTATAAACAAAACCAACATAAATTTTTATACTTCCATTTTCCTTAGTATATTTTATACTATTTGATAATATATTTAGAACAACTCTTTCTATTCCTGATTTATCTGCATATACTAGAGGAACATTTGCAGTAACTAAATTTTCCACTTTGTGATGTTTTTTAGAAATTTCTATTTCTAATTTTTCTTGACATTTTTTTACTAACTCACCCAAATCAAATTCTGTTTTTTCTGCACTGATTTTATTATTATCATATCTAGACAAAGATAATAAATCTGTTACTAACTTTGCCATTCTTCGAGCCTCAGATGCAATTACATTCAAAAATTTATTTCTTGTTACATCATCATATTCTCCTTCTAATAAGGTGTCTGCATAACCCATTATAGAAGTTATAGGAGTCTTTAATTCATGTGATACATCTGCAACAAATTCTTTTCTCATATTATCTAATTTTACATGTTCTGTTATATCTTGTATTACTGCTATTACACCAGCTGGTCTTTTATTATTATCTTTATATGGAACAAATAATAAATTTATATATTTTTCTCCCACGTTTATACGTTTATCAGATGATGTCCAATCTTCTAAATATACTATTTTTTCTAGATTGATGTCTACATTGAATTTTGAAAAAACTTTTTCAAAATTGTTATCTTCTTCAGATAAATTTAATAATCTTTCAGCAGCTAAATTTTTATGTGTAACCTCTCCCTCTAAATTAAACGCAATAATTCCATCTGTCATATATAATAATATAGTTTCTATTTGCCTTTTTTGCTTATCTACCTCTTTTAGATGTTCTCTTATTTCTAATGTAGCATCTTCAAATGCAGACATAAATTCATCTCTTGTTTTATTTCCTTCTTGTAACATTCTTACTTTTGATTCTCTGCCTGTAACTATCTTTCCAGCATCTTTAACTATTTCTACCATTGACTTTTTAATTATTTTCTTAAAGATTTTAGATATGATTATTGTTATACAAACAAAAATTATTACTGAAATTATTAAATAATTTTTTGTAACACTAATTATATCTTGTGTATTTGTAATATCAGAAATATTCCTTATATACATAAATCCCGTTAGACTTATTAAAACAGTTCCTATCATTATTAAAATTATAGTTATTTTATTTTGAGTTTTCTTTAGCATATTTTTAGACCTCTCTTATATAATATATTTTTCTTTTGATTATTATTTCTAGTTGTTCAATTTTTACTTTTAAACTTTTAAATATGTAATTACTATTTAAGAAGGTATGATTTATACATTTATTATGTTATATATCATACCTTTTAGTACTTAACTATTCTTTTGCTCTATCTCTATTTTCTTTATTAGTAGAAATATAATATCCTACTCCTCTTTTGGTTACAAGTATTTTAGGTGTAGAGGTATCTTGTTCTATTTTTTCTCTTATTCTTCTAACTGTAACATCAACTGTTCTAATATCTCCATAATATTCATATCCCCATACTTTTTCAAGTAATATTTCCCTTGTAATAACTTGTCCTGGTTGTTTAGCTAAATATTTTAATACTTCAAATTCTCTTAAGGTTAGATCTACAATTTCTCCTCTAACTTTTACTTCAAATTTATCTAAATCTAGTATTAAATCTCCAACTTCAATTTTATTTGTATTATCTTCTATTTGTTCTTTTTTTGCTTCTGCAACATTCTCTGCTGCTATATCCAATTTTCTTAAATTGGCTTTAACCCTTGCCATTAATTCTCTTACACTAAATGGTTTAGTAACATAATCATCTGCTCCCAACTCTAAGCCTAAAATCTTGTCTATTTCTTCATCTTTTGCAGATAACATTAAAATTGGTATATTTAAATTATGTCTTATTCTTTTACATACTGCTAATCCATCCATTTTAGGTAACATTATGTCTAACAATATTAAATCTGGTTTCTTTTCTAAAGCAATTCTTACTCCTTCTTCCCCATCATTTGCTTCTAAAGTTTCATATCCTTCTTTTTGTAAATTATATACTAAAATATCAACAATTGGTTTTTCATCATCAACTATTAATATTGTTCTCTTTGGTTTTTCCTTTATAATATTTTCCATTAAAAAAGCACCTCTCTTTTTAAGGTTTATGTTTTATTTATATCATATAATTTAGCATTGTACAAGTTTTTTTAAAAGTTTTATTGCTTTTATTTGCTTACAGTTCTATAAAAAAATGTTTTTTATATATTATGTCTATTTTTTTATTAAATATAAAAATAAGTCTAAATTATTTTACAATAATTTAAACTTATTTTTTAATTATTTAAATTTATATATATTATCCTAATCTTCCCTCATCAGCTTCTTTTACTTTTGCAACATACACGCTTCCTTCTTTTTCTTTTCTTAATTCTTCATATGAGTCTTTATCTATTCTTCTAATTTTTCCATCTTTTTCTAAAACATAATGATCATCTAGAACCTTTTCTAAATTTTCACCAATCTCTAAACCTACTTTTAAACAGTCTTTTGAATCTTTCCAATTATTCCTATTATATTTTATTATATCATTTGCTAAATTTTTTAAATTCTTAGGAACGTCAGTTGTTAGTATATTAGGTTTATTAGTACTATATGTGCTTCTTATTCCATTTATTTTGAATCCTGTTTGTTCAATATTATTTACATATGTAACATCATCTTTCTTTTCATCTATATAATATTTGTTCATTTCCCAATCTCCATATAATATAGCCTTATCAATTTTAGCTGTAATAATTTTTTTACTCATTTCTAAGGCACTACCTTCATATGTATAATCAATAACAATCTTTTCTGCATCACTTATTTGTTTCCAGTCATATGTATCTGAATCTTTAGAATCTAAACATATTTTTACTGCTTCAAGATATTGTTTACAAGCTTCTCTTTTTTCTTGAGTAACTCCATATTTTTCGTTGTTTTCATATTCTTTTGGAATAATTGTTACATATTCCTTATTTGCATCAGCATCTATTTGTTTTTGATAATTATTTTCTTTTACAACTCCAACAAATACATTACCACCATATCCAAGTAATGCTATTGTTCCGGCTAATGCTGCTAACCTTCTCATACGTCCTTTTTCTTGCTCTTTTAATTTTTTAGGTTTTTCAAATCTATTTTTTCTTTTCATCGGTTTATGTAAATCTCTTTTTACTATTTTAGGTTTTCTTCTTTCTATTTCTTCTGCTATTTCTTTATCTCTTCTTATTTTTTCAGTATAAAAATCTTTTCCTCTACTAATTTGTTCTTCATTAGTTCCTAATATATAATCTTCATAACTATTTTTATTTCTCATATGTATACCCCCTTATTTAACATCACCTTAATTATACCATATTTACATAAGATAGTCAATTTTGGTAACTTTTGATAGGTTTTAGGTAAGTTTTTATGGTGTTATATGTAGTATTAAATTCCTACGCAAATTTTTTAACATTCAGAATAATCTTACCATTCTTAGTATTTCCACAAATATCATCTATAATAAATTTCCCACACCCTCGTATTGTAATTAAATCTTTGCTTTGTATTATTTTTGTATTTTTTGTTTCATTTCTATAATTAACAAAAACCCTTTCTTGCTTTAATATCTCATTTGCTTTATTTCTTGAAGTTCTTGACAATTCAGAAACTATATTATCTAATCTTAATGATGAAACTATAAATTTTATATTTTTATACTCCTGTTTTTTCTTAACAATATTTTTAATATCTATAATAGTAATTTCACTTTTTTTAAATCTTGTTAATTCCTGTAAATTTGATAATGCAAATTTTGTAATATCTTTATTAATTATTACATCTGCACCATTATCATATACAACTATATCTCCAATTTTTTCACGCTTAATTCCTAGTTTTATTAATCCACCTAAATATACTTTGTGATCATAATTTTCAGATTTATTAACTATTCTTATACAATTACATATGCTATTATAATCAAAGCTTTGGTTAGTAAATAATTCCCTTAATTTTTCTGGAAATAAAATAATAATATTTCTTTGTGACTCTTCTATTCCACCATATATTACATAATTCTTATAATTTATTATATTTAAAACATTTTTTAGTATTTGCAATTCTAAAGGTGATAAAAAATCTGTATATTGCAATTTATTTTGTTTTTCTACATATCCTATTTTATCAAATAATTTAGATATTAATATTCTTTCTTCTTCGTTTTTATATTTTTCAAAAATCTTTTCCTTATCCATTATTTTTTATGTTCAATCTATAATTATATTATTAGATTGATTCCTCCTGTTCAATTTTATATTTATAAAAAAAGATGGACATTACGCCCATCCTTGGAGTTCAAGCTTGGATTTTATTTTTCTAAAATCCAAAATAATGTCTTTATTGGAATCAAAAAAATTGTTCCAATATTCTTTTTCTGCTTCTAATGTAGCAATTTCATCTTTGATGTTTTCTTGTGCATCAGTTTCTACATTGTTTTTTGAGTTGACTTCTACCTTTTTTTCTACCTCAAGCTTTTTTTCTTCTTCCTCAGGCTTTTTTTCCTCCTGAATCTTATTCATATTATCTTTCTTAAGACTATTACTCGCTTTATGAATAGTTTTCATCAGAGGAATATTGCATGTTCTCGTGGTTTCATTTATGTTGTTTTTAGCCTTTAAGCCTAACAACACATTGTGAGCTCTTTGCGTAATAAAGATTTCACTCTCTTTATTTCTGAGCTCTTCCTCTATGTTTTGGCAATTGCAGGTATATTTTATAGGATACTTTATAATTACAAAATATGTGCAAAGCCAATCAACATAGATCCGGTGTGTGTCCAACCGCTCTGGCAGGTTTGAAATTGTCTTCATAGAGATGAACCTCCTAATTTTTAATAGTTACATTATACATTAGTATACATAAATTGTCAAGTAACATGTCATTAGTTTTCAAATCAATTGTAATACTACATATTCCATCAACTTTCCAAATAGATTGTAATACATCATCAACTTTCTAAATCAACTGTAACAGGGCCATCATTTACTAAACTAACTTTCATATCCTCTCCAAAAACTCCAGATGCAACACTTCCTATTTCATTTTTTATTAAATCTTTAAAATATTCATATAGTTCATTAGCCTTTTCAGGTTTTTCTGCTTCTATAAAACTTGGTCTATTTCCACTTCTACAATCGGCATATAAAGTAAATTGAGAAACTACTAATATTTCTCCTTTTATATCTTTAATATTTATATTCATTTTTCCTTTATCATCTTCAAAAATTCTCATATTACATATTTTCTTTGCTAAATATTCTGCGTCTTGCTTAGTATCACCTTTTTTTACTCCTAATAATACTAAAAAACCTTGTCCTATTTTTCCAACACACTCTTGGTTCACTTCTACATTTGCATATTTTACTCTTTGTATTATTGCTTTCATTACTATCTCGCTCCCTTTGCTTGAATTTTTTACTTTTTTATTCATAAAACAACAATATGGCGACAAGTGCATTTGTCGCCATATTTAAGTATTTACTTATTTTTACGCTTCTGGTTCTACTAAACCAAAGTTTTTACCATCTTTTAATTTAAATATAACATTTACTTTTCCTGTATCTATATTAACAAATACTAAAAATTTATCTTGTATTCTTTCAGATAATACTAATTTCGCATCTTCTGAAGACATTGGTTTTAATTCATAATATGAAGTTTTTAATATTTCATTTTCAACTTTATGATCTTCTGCACCAAATCTAATATCTTCTTTAGCTTTTATTGAGCCACTCATGTTTTGTTTTTCTTTTTTAGCCTTTGTTTTTCTAATTTGACCTTCTATAATATCTATATTTTTATCTATTGATGCATATAAGTCTTTGTTTTCAGTTACAGCTCTATAAATATCTCCGTTTATTGCTGCGCTTAACTCTGCAACTTGATTAATACCTTCTGTTTTAATTGTTACTTGTACATCAATTTCATCTTCTGAATATTTTTGTAATCTTTCACATTTTTTCTCTAAGTATTCTTTAATTGCTTCTGTTGCTTTTAAATCCTTTCCTGTTATTTTTATTTTCATAAAAACCACTCCTCTTCTTGTTAGTCTCTCTTTTGTTATAACTTACGTTATTAAATTAATTATATATGTTTTTTTTTATTTTTTCAACCTTTTAAGTGATTTTTCAAAATAATTTTTTTGCAGCTACCCCTTGCAAAATACATTTTTTTGTGTTAGAATATTGTTTGTTATAAATTACTAACAATTGAACGGAGGTGCAAAAATGCCAAATATTAAATCAGCAATTAAACGTGTTAATGTTATTGAAAAGAAAACATTACGTAATAATATGATTAAATCTGGATATAAATCAGCAGTTAAAAAATTTGAACAAGCTGTTGAAGCTGGTAATGTTGAAGAAGCTACAACATTAATGTCTCAAGCTACTAAAAAAATTGATCAAGCTTGTAGTAAAGGTGTTATAGTAAAAAATACAGCTGCTAGAAAAAAATCTAATTTAGCAAAAAAATTAAATGCAATGAATGCATAATTTAAAGTAAAAAATTGTGCACAGTTTTTTACGAAAAAGCAATCTAAAGTATATTTAGATTGCTTTTTATTTTTTATAATTTTATTTTTTATAATTTTATATTTCATTATTCTTAGTATTTCATAATTCATCTTGTTTTAATAATATTATTAAATGCATATCCGCATATTACAAATGATATTAAGAAGAATAAACTAGATTTAAATAAAGATACACCTATATTATATGTACTTGGAATACTACTTCCGCAATATATTGCCAATATAAACACTGCAATCAGACAAAAAACGAAAGAAAACTTAATACCGTTTTTCATAATCATATAAATTTTTTTATCTATATCTTTTATATTTTTTAAAACACTTTTAACATTCATATCATCATCCTCTTTTCTATATTTGCTCACTCTATATTTATATTATCATACTTTTGGTTACATAATCAAATGTAGTTTTTGGTATAATTACTAAAATGCTCCAAATTATAGTCTCCTATAAAATATATTGATTACCAAAATCAACATCCGCACTATCAAAAAAATTGCCAAAAAGCTCCATACTTTTTGGCAATTTTTTTAATTTATTTATTCAATTCTTCAACAAACATTTTATTTAACATTCCTGGATTTGCTTTTCCTTTAGTTTCTTTCATTGCTTGACCTACTAAGAATCCAATAGCTTTATCTTTTCCACCTTTATAATCTGCTACAGATTGTGGGTTTTCTGAAATTATTTTTAAAACAACTTCTTTAATAGCACCTTCATCAGATATTTGAATCCATCCGTTTTCCTTTATTATTACTTCTGGATCTCTTGGATTTTCAAATAATTCTGTAATTACTTTTTTAGCTATTGCTGAGCTTATTGTTCCTTTTTCTATTAGTTCAACTACTTTTGCAAGTTCTGTTGAACCAAATGGAATTTGGTCTGGTTCCATTTCTTTTTCATTTATAATTCTAGAAATATCAGATAGTATCCAATTTGCCACTGCTTTAGCATTTCCACATTTACTTTGAGCTCCTTCAAATAAATCTGATAAATATTTTGATGCTGTTAAAAGATTTGCATCTTTTTCAGATAATCCAAATTCTCCCACATATCTTGCTCTTCTGCTTTCTGGTAGTTCTGGTAAACTATTTTTTACATTTTCTATATATTCTTCAGATAATCTAATTGCAACTAGGTCTGGGTCTGGGAAATATCTATAATCTTCTGCATCCTCTTTATCTCTCATTTGGAATGTTTTTCCAGATACATCGTCCCATCTTAAAGTAGTTTGTTCTATTTTTCCACCTTCTTCTATTAAATCAATTTGTCTTACTGCTTCATATTCTATTGCTCTAACTATTGATCTGAAAGAGTTCATATTTTTCATTTCAGTACGTGTACCAAATTCTGTTGTTCCTTTTTTTCTAACTGAAACATTAACATCAGCACGTAATGAACCTTCTTGCATTTTACAATCTGATACTTCTATATATTCAAGTATTGATTTTATTTTTCTTAAATATTGTTCTGCTTCTTTAGAACTACGTAAATCTGGTTCTGAAACTATTTCTATTAATGGTACCCCTGCTCTGTTTAAATCTACAAGACTACCTTGTCCAAATTCATTATGATTTAATTTTCCTGCATCTTCTTCTATATGGATTCTTGTTAATCCTATTTTCTTTTTGTTACCTTCATCATCTTCTATTTCAACATATCCGTGTTCACATAAAGGCTTATCAAATTGAGATATTTGGTATGCTTTTGGTAAATCTGGGTAAAAATAATTTTTTCTGTCATTCTTACTATCTCTTGATATTTCACAGTTTGTTGCTAAACCTGCTTTTACTGCATATTCAACAACTTTTTCATTTAAAACTGGAAGTGTTCCTGGCATTGCCATACAAATTGGGCAACAGTGTGTATTAGGTTCACCACCAAATTCTGTAGGACATGAACAAAATATTTTTGTTTTTGTACTAAGTTCAGCATGTACTTCCAGTCCCATTACTATTTCATAATCACTTCTTGACATGTGTTTATCATTCCTTTCATAAATTTTTTTGTTTACAGTATTGTTTTCTTTTCTATATTATTTTGTTTTCAATATTTTAGGTTTGCAGTGTTTATTATGTTTTCAGCATATGTTTTATTTACAGTATTTCTATTACAGTGTTTGCCTTATTTATAATATTTGCCTTATTTACAAAAACTAGGTTTGTAATTTTCTCTGAATTTTGTTGCTTGTTCATATGTATATGCTACATTTAAAATTTTGCCTTCTTCAAATCTATTTCCTATTAATTGCATACCAATTGGCATTCCTTTACTATCTACACCGCAAGGTACTGAAATACCTGGTAATCCAGCAATATTTACTGAAACAGTACATATATCTGCCAAATACATTTCTAGTGGATTATTTGATCTTGTACCAACTTCAAATGCTACTGTTGGTGATGTTGGTGTTAATATAACATCATATTTTTCAAAAGCTTTATTAAATTTCTCCTTTACTAGTGTACGAACTTGTTGTGCTTTTTTATAATATGCATCATAATACCCTGAACTTAAAACATATGTACCAAGAATGATTCTTCTTTTTACTTCTGCTCCAAATCCTTCGCTTCTTGAATTTATATATATATCTTTTAAATTTTCATAATTTTTAGTTCTATATCCATAACGGATTCCATCAAATCTACCTAAATTTGAACTTGCCTCAGCACATGCAATTATGTAGTATGTAGCAAGTGCATATTCAGCTATATCTAGTGAAAATTCTTCTATTTCTGCACCTAATTCTTTATATTTTTCTATTGCTTCATCTAATTTTTCTTTTACCTCTTTGTTTATACCCTCAGCAAAAAATTCTTTTGGGATACCTATTTTTAATCCTTTTACATCATTTTTTAATGCTTTTGTATAATCTGTTTTTGGCATATCTAAAGATGTTGTATCTTTTTCATCATGTCCTACTAATAAATTTAGTAAAATTGCACTATCTGTAACATCTTTTGTTATTGGTCCTATTTGATCTAATGATGATGCAAATGCAACTAAACCATATCTTGATACTAAACCATATGTTGGTTTTAATCCTACTACACCGCAAAATGATGCAGGTTGACGAATTGAACCACCTGTATCACTACCTAATGCCCATGGTACTAAATTTGCTGCTACTGCTGCAGCAGATCCACCTGATGAACCACCTGGTACAGTATTTAAATTCCATGGATTACGTGTTTTTGCTAATGCAGAGTATTCTGTTGAAGCTCCCATTGCAAACTCATCCATATTTAATTTTCCTAGATTTATCATTCCTTCTTTATTTAGTTTTTCAACAACTGTTGCATCATATGGTGCAACAAAGTTTTCTAGCATTTTAGAAGCACATGTAGTTTTTACACCTTTTGTACACATATTATCTTTTATTCCTATTGGGATACCTGCTAATTCTGAATTTAATTCTCCATTATTTACTTTTTCTTCAATCTCTTTTGATTTTTCTATAGCTTCATCAGTTAAAGTTGTTATAAAGCTATTTACATCTTTTTCTTTCTCATTAATTCTATCTACATAAGCTTTTGTTATTTGGCTTATTGTTAATTCTTTATTTTTAATTTTTTCTTGCAATTCATGTACTGTTAATTCTGTAATTTCCATTATTTATTTCCTCCAATCAATTAAATTACCTTAGGAATTTTAAACATTCCTCTTTCTTGTTCTGGAGCATTTTGTAATAAAGCATCTCTATCTCCAAAATTTTTAACCTCATCTTTTCTAAATACATTGTAGTTATCATTTGCACCTATTGTTTCACTCAAACCTTCAACTGGTGCATTGTTTACAATATTAGCAAAATTTAATATATCTTGTAAGTGTAATAAATATGTATCAACTTCATCATCCTTAATATTTAAACTTGCAAGTTTAGCAATATGTAAAATTTCCTCTCTTGACACCTTCATAATATTCAACTCCTCTTTTTGATTTTTGTGATTAATTATACCTCTTTTTAGTTAAAAGTACAAGCTTTTGATCCCTTTTAACTAACTTTATTTTAATCTTTTTTAACTAATTTTCTTAATTCTTCTTCTGTAAACAAATATTTCTTATTACAGAAATGACAAATTAGTTCAGCTTTTTTATCTTTTTCAATAATGTCATTTAATTCTTTTTCTCCTAATGTAATTAAACTTTTTTCAATTTTTTCTTTTGAACAATTACATTTATATTTAGGAACACTATCATCTTCAAAATACATTAAATTTTTATCTCCTGTTACTTCTTCTGCAATTTCCACTAATTCTTTTCCATCACTAAGCATTTTGCTTATACTATCTGCATTTTTTAATGCTTGTTCTATTTTTTCTATTTCTTCTTCTCCAGCATCAGGCATTAATGTTAATAAATATCCACCTGCTGATTTCACTCCATCTTTATTAACTAAAACACCAAGTGCAACAACAGTAGGTGTTTGTTCTGATGTTGCAAAATAATTTGTAAAGTCTTCAGCAATTTCTCCAGATATTATTGGTGTCATTCCTATATATGGCTCTTTTAATCCTATGTCTTTTATAATATATATCATTCCTTCGTTTCCAACTGCTTCGCCAACATTTATTTTTCCATTTAGTGGATTTAGTGGTAATTCTAATTGTGGGTTTGATACATATCCTTTTACATTTCCATTATTATCTGAAACAGCTACTATTTTCCCTATTGGTCCATTTCCTTTTATTTGTGTAGTAATAGTACCTTTTTCTTCTTTCATTTCTTTTCCCATCAAACTTGTAATTGTTAGTACCCTTCCTAATGTAGCTGTAGCAGTTGGGCTTAAATCATGTATTTTTCGTGCTTCTTCTACTATATTAGTTGAATTTATACATCTTATATTAACTTTTCCGTTGTATGCTAAGCATCTAATTATTTTATCATTTTGCATTTATATCTATCTCCTTGATTTTTATTTTTACTTAGTAAATATAACATATTTTCCTGTATTTAACAAGTTTTTTTCTTATGATATTATTGTGATTTCAATTTGAATTTTTTTAAATTATTTGACACAAATTGTAAAATGTGTTAACATTATATACATAATATTTTTATAAAAGGAGGCCATTAAAATGGCAACACGGATTTATAATCAAACTAAGTCGAGGTTAGCTCCCAAAAAAGTAGTCAATGCTGTTTGGTATGATAGAGTAACATCTACACCCCAAAGCAGTGCTCTTTTAATCCAAAGTGACACGGTCGCTTCCATGTACAAATTCCTAGAAACACCCACAGAAGGCTTTTCAGAGCTTTTGAAAGCTCTATTCGCAGCTAAGTATTCTCCTTTGAAATTCGAAAGAATCTGTACAGATGAATCTATTATTGCAGATTCTGACGAGTATAAGATGACCATTGCTTTTTTAGAGCAAAAGCAAAAGATATTTGTAACTGTAAAAATTCACTCTTTTTACAACAACAAGTATTTCCTAAAAGATGATTCCGTAGGTATCCCTATAAAGTTCAGGCATTGGAAAAAGATTATCCAAAAGCCAGAACAGGAATACGAACAATTGTAAACTCTAAAACGACTACATCAATTGCTGTAGTCGTTTTCATTTTATAATTAATCTCTAACATCAATTTTTATATGAACATCTTCCAATTGACTTCTTGTAACATTTCCTGGGGCTCCCATTAATAAGTCTTGTGCTTTACTATTCATAGGGAATGCTATAACATCACGAATAACTTCTGAATCTGTTAAAAGCATCATAATTCTATCAACACCAGGTGCAATACCAGCATGTGGTGGAGCACCATATTGGAATGCATTATATAATGCGGAGAATTTTTCTTTAATAGTTTCTTCACCATATCCAGCAAGTTCGAATGCTTTTACCATTATTTCTGGGTTATGATTTCTAACAGCACCTGAAGCCATTTCATATCCATTACAAACAATATCATATTGATATGCTAATATATCTAATGGATTATCAGAATTTAAAGCTTCTAAACCACCTTGTGGCATTGAAAATGGATTATGACTAAATGCTAATTTTCCCTCATCATCTAATTCATACATTGGGAAATCTACTATCCAGCAAAATTTAAATACATTATTATCTATTAAATCTAATCTTTTTCCAAGTTCATTTCTTATTTGGCAAGCATAATTATTTGCATTAGTTTCATTATCTGCAATAAAGAATATAGTATCATTTATTTCAAGTTCTGCCATTTCTTGTAATTCTTGTTTCATATCATCTGGAATAAATTTATCTATTGGTCCTTTGTAACTTAAATCTTCTTGAACCTCTAAATATCCTAATCCCCCCATACCAATGCTTTGTGCAAAAGCTAACATTTTCTCATGGAATCCTTTTGATTGATGTCCTTTTATTTTTATTGCACGAACAGTTCTTCCATGGAAAGGTTTAAATGTACATCTTTGGAAAAATTCTGTTACATCAATAATTATTAGAGGGTTTCTTAAGTCTGGTTTATCACAACCATATTTAAGCATTGATTCTCTATATGGAATTCTTGGGAATGGATATTCTGCTATTGTTTTGTTTGAAAATTTAGAAAAAGTTTTATAAATTACATCTTCCATTACATTAAAAACATCTTCTTGTGTACTAAAAGACATTTCCATATCTAATTGATAAAATTCACCTGGAGTTCTATCAGCTCTTGCATCTTCATCTCTGAAACATGGAGCTATTTGGAAGTATTTATCTATTCCTGAAACCATTAACAATTGTTTAAATTGTTGTGGTGCTTGTGGAAGAGCATAAAATTTTCCTGGATGAACTCTACTTGGAACTAAATAATCTCTTGCACCTTCTGGTGATGAACTTGTAAGTATTGGTGTTTGAACTTCTAAGAAACCTTTTTCAATCATTTGGCTTCTTAAAAATTGCAATACTTGTGCTCTTAATATTAAATTATTCTTTAATTTATCACTTCTTAAATCTAAAAATCTATATTGAAGACGTAAATCTTCTCTAACATCTTGTGGAACATTTACTTCAAAAGGTAAATTTTTAGTTCTTTTTCCTAATATTTTAATTTTGCTAATTACAATTTCAACTTCACCTGTTTTAATATTTGGATTATATGTTTCAGGATCTCTTTTACGTACAACACCTTCTACACATACAGTTGATTCAATAGGAATATGTGATGCAAAATCAACATCTTCAGATTCACTACTTGAAGTAACAACTTGTGTTATTCCATACATATCTCTAATATCTAGAAATACTAATCCACCTAAATCTCTAATTGTTTGCACAAATCCACTAATTTTTACTTGTTTTCCAACATCTTCTAAACTGATTTCATTACAGTTATGTGTTCTGTATTCATTCATTTTTCTTCTTCCTTTCTAAAATCAAAAAAACATCCACTACACTTATTAATCTCACTTAATAAATGCAGGGACGAAATAAACTTCCGCGGTGCCACCCGGCTTGAAAAAAATAAATTTTTCCTCTTTTTTTATATTTTATTGCTCCAATGTGTTTCACAAACTATGTTCTTCTAATAAAGGCTTTCAGCGTAACACCTTTAATCTCTTTTAGTAACTTTTAGTTGTTTTTCATTTTCAATGCAATATTATATACATAATATGTATATTTTACATATTATATGCAAAAAAGTCAATAGATATATTAACTTTTTTAAAATTTATTCATTTTTTCATTTTTCATGCATATACTTATTGTATGGTTATATTTTACTTAAGGAGGAATTTCTTATGAAAGACACTTTGTCTAATAAGAAGGAAGTCAAAACTGATGAAGAGCAAAATCGGGTTCGTGAAGAGCAGTATTCTATTATTAAAGCTTTATTTTTAGAAGCTTCTAATATTACAGAAGAAACTCCCCAAAGAGAAATCTGTTCTTTACTCTCTAAGACTTCGAACTACATTTTTAGAGGAAAGAACTACATTTCAGAAGTATGTAAATTGCACTTAAAATTAAGTGATTGCTTAAAAAGTAAATATAATGAACATCCTTCTGGTTTTGCAGATTTATCCAAGTTTATCTCAGAGTCGAAGTTTTTAGATTAATAATCAGTATAAAAAACAGGAGAATTTATCTCCTGTTTTTTATATTAAATTATTTTCCATAATAAGCATCTAACATAATTTGTTTTAATTCTGTTACTAGTGGTAAACGAGGATTAGCATTAGTACATTGATCTTCAAAAGCTCTATCTGCTAACATATCTACTTTACTTAAGAATTCTTGTTCATCTACACCAGCATCTTTTAATGAATGTGGTATACCTAAATCTGAATTTAATTTTTTTATTTCTTCAATTAAAGAATTAACTCCCTCTTCATTTGTATATGCTGGGAATCCCATTTTTCTTGAAATATCTGCATATTTTTGGTCTGCTATAAAATATTCATATTTAGGGAATGATACAAATTTAGTTGGTTTTTCTGCATTATATTTTATAACATATGGTAATAAAATTGCATTAATTCTACCATGTGGTAAATGGAATTCTGCACCTAATTTATGTGCTATTGAATGGTTAATTCCTAAAAATGCATTAGTAAATGCCATACCAGCAATTGTACTTGCATTATGCATTTTTTCTCTTGCAGTTTTGTTTGTTCCATTGTTATATGCTTCTCTTAAATTCTTAAAGACTAATTCTGCTGCTTTTTCAGCTAAACCGTCAGTATAATCTGATGCCATATTAGAAACATATGCTTCTATTGCATGTGTTAAAACATCCATTCCTGTATCAGCAGTAATTGATTTTGGCAAACTCATTACTAAATCTGGGTCTACAATTGCTACATCTGGAGTTAACTCATAATCTGCTAATGGATATTTTTTATTTATATTTTTGTCTGTTATAACTGCAAATGAAGTTACTTCTGAACCAGTTCCTGAAGTTGTAGGTATTGCAACCATTTTAGCTTTTTCACCTAATTTAGGGAATTTATAAGTACGTTTACGTATATCCATAAATTTAAGTTTTAAACCTTCAACATCTGCATCTGGATGTTCGTAAAATAGCCACATTCCTTTAGCAGCATCAATTGGACTTCCTCCACCTATTGCTATAATAACATCAGGTTTAAATTCATTCATCATTGCCACACCTTTTTTTATTGTATCAAAAGATGGGTCTGATTCTACATCTGAGAATATTTCTGAATGAACATAATCAGCTCTTTTTCTTAAATGATATAATATTTTGTCAACATATCCTAATTTTACCATTGAAGGATCTGTTACTATAAACGCTCTTGTAATTTCAGGCATTTTTTCTAGATATGCTATTGAACCTGCTTCAAAATAAATTTTATCCGGAACTTTAAACCATTGCATATTAACCCTCCTTTTTGCAACTCTTTTTACATTTATTAAATTAACACTTGATACATTAGCTGTTGTTGAATTTCCACCAAATGTTCCACATCCTAATGTAAGTGAAGGCATATTTGTGTTATAAATATCACCTATTGCTCCATGTGTTGATGGAGAATTTACAATTATTCTTCCAGCTTTTATTGTTTCTGAAAATTTCAAAATTGTTTCGTTGTCTTCTGAATGAATAACTGCAGAATGTCCAAGTCCTCCAAATTCTATTAATTTTTCAGCTAAACTAATTCCTTCATCACTATTATCTACAACATAATATGCAAAAACAGGGCTTAATTTTTCTTTTGAAAATGGATATTCTACACCCACACCATTTTCTTGCAATACTAATACTTTTGTATCCTTTGGCACTTCAAATCCTGCCATTTTTGCAATATTATATGGACTTTTTCCTACTATATCAGCATTTAAAGCACAACCCTTTTCTTCAATAAACATACTACATTTTAATTGATTAGTTTGTTCTGCATTTAAGAAATAGCATCCCGCTTCTTTCATTAATTTTTCAAATTCATCTTTAATTTCTCTATCAACTATAACAGATTGTTCAGATGCACAAATCATTCCATTATCAAAAGATTTTGAAAGTACTAAATCATTAACAGATGTTTTTAATTTTGCTGTCTTATCTATATAACATGGAACATTTCCTGGTCCTACACCTAAAGCTGGTTTTCCACATGAATATGCTGCTTTTACCATTCCTGTACCACCTGTTGCTAATATTAAGTTAACATCCGGATGATTCATTAAAAAATTTGTTGCTGTAATTGAAGGTTCTTCAATCCATAAAATACAATTTTCTGGTGCACCTGCTTTAATTGCAGCATCTCTTACTGTTTTTGCTGCCTCTACACTACATTTTTGTGCAGATGGATGAAATCCAAAAATAATTACATTTCTAGTTTTTGCAGCTATAATAGATTTAAACATTGTTGTAGATGTTGGATTTGTAACTGGTGTAACGCCAGCAATTATTCCAACAGGTTCTGCTATATTTACATACCCCTCTTCTTCATTTTCATCTATTATTCCTACTGTTTTATCATATTTTATACTATGATAAATATATTCTGTTGCAAACATATTCTTTGTTATCTTATCTTCATATATTCCACGACCAGTTTCTTCTACAGCCATTTTAGCTAACTCCATGTGTTTTTCCAGACCTGCCATTGCCATACATTTTATGATATGATTTATTTGCTCTTGATCTAATTTTAAATATTCTTCAGATGCCTTTTTAGCTTTTTTTACTAAATCATCTACCATTTGTTTTATCCTATTTTTTTCCTCATCAGTAATTTCATTTGCCATACAAAATTCCTCCTTTGCTTGTTTTTATATAACATTTACATTATATATCATGTTAATCTTTTGTCAACAAATTTTCATTTACATTTTTCTACATATTATCTTTTATCTTCTTAATTTTGCTTCACATTTATTTTCAACCATGTCTATAATTTTTTCAAATACAACAGTAACTTCTTCTTCAGTTAAAGTTTTTTTGCTATCCATAAATGTTAAATTATATGCTATAGATTTTTCATTTTTTCCAACATTTTCTCCAGTATATACATCAAAAACTTCGATATTAGTAAGTAGATTTCCTCCTGCTTTTTTTATAATTGTTTCTATTTCTTTTGACTCAATATTTTTATCCATAACAAAAGCAACATCTTTTTTTATGCTTGGGAATTTTGAAATTTCTTTATACTTCATTTTTCCAACTCTTTTTGCTAATAATTTATCTAAATTAATTTCCATAACAAATACATCATCTTTAGTTACTTGTGGATGTAATTTTGCTATAATACCTACTATATCATTATTAACTGAGATTTCAGCACTTTGCCCTGGATGAAATTCTTTCGCCAAATTTTGTGGATGCACAAAACTATATCTATTTCCATATCCTAAATAATCTAAAATTTCTTCTGCTATTCCTTTTATAATATAAAAATCAACATTTTTTCTATTGCCTAATCCTAAATAATATTCCCCAGTCATTAATACACATAATTTGCTGTTTTCACCGTATTCCTCACCTTTTTTGAAGAACCCTTTTCCTATTTCAAATATAGATATATCTTTTATATTACGAGCTTTATTATATTCATATGTTTTAACCATTGAAGGAATCATACTATATCTTAAAGTGTTTCTTTCTTCTGTTAATGGGTCTAATAATTTTAGAGTTTCAAAACTATCTGTTGTATATTTTTTAGCTTCATTTTCATTTACTAATACATATGTTAGAGTTTCATTTAATCCTAAAGACATCATTTTATTTCTAATTTCTCTTGTTGTCTTATCATATGAACCTGATTTCATTGGAAGAATTGGTAATTTTCCTTTTATATTATCAACCCCATAAATACGTCCAACTTCTTCAATTAAATCTTCTTTTATATTTATATCTAATCTTCTTCTAGGAACTAATACTCTAATATTTCCATCTTCTGCATATCCTGTAAATTTAAGTCTTTTGAAAACATCTATTACATCGTCTTCTGAAAGATTTGTACCTAGAACTCTATTTATATTTTCAACTGTTATTCTTATTTCTTTATCTTGTTTTTCTGTTCTATCATAAACACATAAACCTGAGATAATTGTTGCATCAGCATATTTTTCTAATAGGTGGCATGCTCTTTCTACCGCCATATATGTTCTGTTTGGATCCAAGCCTTTTTCAAAGCGATTACTTGCTTCACTTCTAACAACTTTTTTTGAAGTTTTTCTAACTTTTACACCATCAAAAATTGCAGATTCAATTATAATATTTTTAGTGAATTTTTCTACTTCTGTATCTAATCCACCCATTACTCCTGCTAATCCTATTGACTTTTCTGGTGTTGCAATTACTATATCATTTTCATCTAATGTTCTTTCTATATTGTCTAAAGTAGTTAGTTTCTCGCCATTACTAGCCATTCTTACTATCATTTTATTTCCTAATCTATCAGCATCATAAAAATGTAAAGGTTGACCTACTTCAAGCATTACATAATTGCTTATATCAACAACATTATTAATTGGTCTAATTCCACAAGCCATTAGTCTATTTTTTATGAATGTAGGACTTTCTTTTACAGTTACATTTTCAACTTTTTTAGCTAAAAATAAACTACAATTATTTGTTTGAATATCTATTTTAAATGAATTTGTTATATTATACCCTTCTTCACTATGTTTTAAATTTATTGTTTTAACAGGTTTATTATATATTGCTCCAGTTTCATATGCCATTCCTAGTATACTTAATAAATCTCCACGGTTGGCTGTTAATTCAAAATCAATAACTCCATCATTCATGTTCATAAATTCAATTGGGTCTTCCCCAACAGGAGCATTTTGAGGTAATTCATGAATACCTTCTTTATCTGTTTGTGTTAAAAATTTAGATTCTAAACCAAGTTCAGCCATTGAACACATCATTCCATTTGATTCAACTCCACGAATAAAACCTTTTTTTATTGTAATATCTCCTGGAAGTATTGCACCTGGTAATGCTACTATAACTTTTATTCCTTTTCTTGCATTTGGAGCACCACAAACTATTTGTAATACTTCATCTCCAATATCAACTTTACATACATGTAGATGGTCTGAATCTGGGTGTTCTTCACATTTTTTTATTTCACCAATTACCAAATTTGTAGCCTCTATAAAATTTCCTGCATAATCATATTCATTTCCAACCCTTGTCATATCTTCTGCCAAAGTTTTTACAGGAACATCTATATCTACATAATCTTTTAAAAAGTTTGTACTTAATTTCATTTTTTAACCTCTCCTTTTTTCCACTAAGTCCCTTTATAATAATTATAACAAAAGACTTATCTGATTTTTTCATTTTTATTATTAGATATGTTTGTATGAATCAATCTTTTCTATCAAATTGACTTAAAAATCTATAATCATTACCATATAAATATCTCATATCAGTAATTCCATATTTAAACATAGCTAATCTATCAATACCTGTACCAAAAGCAAAACCGCCATATAATTCTGGATCATATCCATTCATTTTCAAAACATTTGGGTGAACAATTCCAGCTCCTAAAATTTCAATCCATCCTGTTTTTTTACATAATGGGCAACCTTTTCCACCACAATTAAAGCAAGATACATCTACTTCATATGATGGTTCTGTAAATGGGAAATAACTTGGTCTAAATCTTAATTCAGAATTCTCTCCTAGCATTTTTCTAACAAATACTTCTAAAGTTCCTTTTAAATCTGCTAAAGAAACATTATTTTCTTTTTTATCTATAACTAACCCTTCTACTTGATTAAATTGATGTGAATGTGTTGCATCATCTTCTCTTCTATATGTTTTTCCTGTGCAAATCATTCTAATAGGTTCTTTTCCACCTTTTTCTATCATTGTTCTTGCTTGAACTGCAGATGTTTGAGTTCTTAATAAATATTTATTTGTTATATAAAAACTATCTTGCATATCTCTTGCAGGATGCCCTTCTGGCAAATTTAATCTTTCAAAACAATATTCATCTGTTTCAAGCTCTGGTCCTGAAATTACATCATATCCCATAGATACAAATAAATCTTCAATTTCTTCTATTGTTCTATTTATTGGATGTTTGCTTCCTCTTTTTATTTTTTTACTTGGTAGTGTTATATCTATTCTTTCACTTTCTAATTTTCTATTCATTTCTTCTTGTTTGAATTGTTCTTCTTTTCCTAAAATTAATTCTTCAAGTTCATTTTTAACAACATTTACTAAACTTCCAATAATAGGCCTTTCTTCTGCTGATAAAGCACCCATTCCTCTTAAAACAGAAGTTAGTTCTCCTTTTTTACCTAAATACTTTACCCTTATGTCATTTAATTCTTTTAAATCTTTTGAATTTTCAATTTCTAAAATTGACTGTTGTCTAATGTTTTCAATTGCTTGTTTCATTTTTCATTACCCCTTTCTAAATAACTCAAAAAAGTCATTTCAATCCTATTTCTAGGACGAAATGACTCGTGGTACCACCTAAATTTGTTATTTTCATGTTCTGACAAATAACCTTATTCTAGTTTTAACGATACTAAACCGCTTTTACCTACTTTTTTATAATTATTAATTACTATAATTTCAATAAAAGACCAAAAAAGTGAAATTTCAAATAACAAATTATATTAGGTTCTCAGCTAATTCCTAATTCTCTGTAAATAATTTAGATGTTAATCTACTTTGCTTTTTTATTAGTTTTTAAATTATTGCATATATAATATCATTTATTTGATAATTAATCAACACTTAAATTGAATTTTTTACATAAAAATTACTATATTTCTTATAATTTAATTTCTTATAACTTACATTTACTTTACAAAATTACATTTAAATTTCTACTTTACACAACTAGAAAAGAACTCAAAGTTTTTAACCTTTAAGTTCTTTTCTGTTTTCAATTAATTTAACCATCTATAATGATTAAATTAACCTGATTCCGTTCAGCATCCACTTTTTTTACAATTGCAGTAACAATATCTCCAGAACGATATTGACGTCCTTCTCCATTATCTGCAATTCCAGCTATAACTGGATTTACCTCTGCAAAATATCCAGTTATAGAGTGGTTCTCATAAAGCGGTTCAGACAATTTTATAAGAACTACATCATACTTTTTGTATAAAGTGGCACTTCTTTTTTCTTCTGCTTGTTTGCGACTGCAGTTGATTTTGTAATTGTCTTCACACTTTACAATTTTCACATCTGACTTCTCACCAATAGAGGACCATGCTGTAAGTTCCCTAATATATATAGACGTGTATTCAGAAATATGGCAAAATGCCAAAATTCCTTCACCTATATCATAGAAAACACCATACTTGTATTTTCCAATAATACGTCCACTATATATTCTTTCAGGATGTTCCTCTATCTCTTTTTGAATTTGCTTGAACACTTCAATCATATTATCTTTTCTTGATACATAAATATGATCGCCGTCAATACAATTCACTTTTACCCGTACTTTTCTGTGGATTAATGAGAAAATCTCTCTTGGAACATTTTTAGCAATTGCAACCTTTGGATATCTAAATGGGTAAATAGTTGCTTCATCCCAATCCATTGTTGCGTAAATCTCGTTGCCAAGACAAACTGTCAATGTTCTTGCTGCAGCATCATACCCTACTACTCTTCCAGTAAGCGCTTTTTGCTCTAAAAACGCTTCTATTATATCAGTTTTTGTAGTACAATTACTGATATAATAATAGGATTCTGGTTTCAACTTTAGTTTCGTCCGCTCCATTGTATAGGACCCCTTTCTATAATTCAGCATATTGCTGTTTTTTTATCTTACCATAATATTAAAGTTTTTTCAATACTTTTGGTATTTTTATTTTAAAACTTTACATTTATTTTTTATTTATTTTCAACTTTTGTTACAATTTACAATCTAATTTCAAAATTGTAAGTGTATTATTAGATAAAATAAAAACTCGTTAATAATTAACGAGTTTTTATTTTAGTTATTTTAGCAATTATTTATCACTTTTTTTCTTATCATCTTTCAAAATTTCTTTCATTGACCCTAAAGTACTTAAAGCAGATGTAGCTTCAAATGGGATAAATACTTTATTAGCTTCACCATTAGCAACTTCTTTTAATGTTTCTAAAGATTTTAATTGAACCAATTTATCATTTGGATTTGAATTCATCATTGCTTCATAAACCATAGAAATTTCTTGAGCTTTAGCTTCAGCAACTTGTTTAATAGCTTCAGCTTCACCAGCAGCTCTTCTTATTGCAGCTTCTCTATCAGCTTCAGCAGCTAATATAGCAGCTTCTTTTTTACCTTCTGCTAATGTAATTGCAGATTGTCTTTCACCTTCTGCTTGTAAAATCAATGCTCTTTTATTTCTTTCAGCATTCATTTGTTTTTCCATTGCATCACGAATATCTGCAGGTGGTGTAATATCTTTTATTTCAACTCTATCAACCTTACATCCCCATTGATCTGTAGCTTCATCTAATAAAACTCTTAATTGATCATTAATTGCATCACGAGAACTAAATGTTTGGTCTAAATCCATTTTACCAACAATATCACGAATTGTTGTAATAGCTAAATATTCAATACCTTTTTTCAAAGATTGAATTTCATATACTGCTTTTGCAGGATCTGTAATTTTATAGAACACAACTGTATCTATTGTAATTGTAACATTATCGCGTGTAATAACACCTTGTGGTGGTACATCCATAGTTTGTTGTTTTAAACTAACAACAGATCTAACATGATCTAAAAATGGTATAATTATTGTTAAACCAGCATCTGCTACTTTGTGAAATTTACCTAATCTTTCAATGATATAAACTTCTGATTGTTTTACAATTTTTATTGTTTTGAAAGCAATTATCAAAACTAATATTAATAAAACTATAAAAAATACTGTCATATTTTTTCCTCCTTAAAATAATACATTTAATATATTAATATAATCTAAACTATAGTTTTTTCTTTTGATTCTTCAATTTTTTTATCTTTTGATTTTTCTACTATTGCTTTTACACCATCTATCTTTAAAATAGTAATCAATTCTCCTTCTGGAATAATTTCATCTGATAAAGTTCTTGCAGACCATACCTCTCCATCAACTTTAATTTGACCAATTTCTTTTATAGAATTGATTTCTTTAACAACAATTCCAGTTTTACCAATAATAGAATATGCATTAGTAGGTGTAGTGTCATTTTTAGTAAATTTTTTAACAAAAGATCTTGTACAAAAAAGTAATAATATTGATGAAATAGTAAATATTCCAATTTGAATACCTACACTATCCACAAAAATGCTTACAACCATTGTTATTAAAGCTCCAATTCCTAACCAAAATAGTAAAAAGGCAGGATCAAAAATTTCTAAAATAAAAAATAGTACAGCTATAATTAACCATATTTGCCACATATTTGCTACCTCCTACAATTAATATTATACCACACTTTTCATCTAAAGAAAAGCCCTTTTAAATTAATCATACTTTTTTCTTTTCACATATTTAGTATGTAATAACTCATGAGCTCTATTTCCTCCAATTTCACCTAAATATTCCTCATATATTTTCGTAACCACCGGATTTTCATGTGACTTCCTAATAGTAGCTTTTTCATCAATATCATATAAACAATCAGCTCTTAATTTTCTGATATCAGTTTTAGCTCTTTCTTTAGAAGAATGTATTGGTTGACCACCACCCATTACACATCCTCCTGGACATGCCATTATTTCTACAAATTGATAATCTGCTTTTCCATCTTTTATCTCATCCATAATAATTTGTGCATTTCCTAATCCATGTGCCACAACAGCTTTAAATTGCATGTCTCCTACTTTTACAACGGTCCTTTTTATTCCTTCTTTTCCCCTTACATTTTCGAAATTTACATTTGCAAGGTTTTCTCCTGTAATTTTTTCAACTGCAGTTCTTAAAGCTGCTTCCATTACTCCTCCTGTTGTTCCAAATATTGCAGCAGCTCCTGTTGCCTCTCCCATAGGAGCATCAAAAGTAGAATTTTCTAAATTAGCAAAATCAATTCCTGCCTGTTTAATCATTCTAGCTATTTCACGTGTTGTTAAAACATAATCAACATCTTTTATTCCTTTAACATTCATTTCATCACGATTAGCTTCAAATTTTTTGGCAACACATGGCATAACAGATACAACGCAAATTTTTTCTGGATTAACATTTATTTTTTCAGCATAATAAGATTTAATTAATGCTCCAAACATTTGGTGTGGTGATTTACAACTTGATAAATGTTCTAACTGATCTGGATAATTCATTTCAATATATTTAACCCACCCTGGGCTACAAGAAGTAATCATTGGAATACCTTTACCACTTTTCAATCTTTCTAATAATTCATTAGATTCTTCAACTATAGTAAAATCAGCTCCTGTATTTGTATCAAATACTTTATCAAAACCAATTCTTTTTAAAGCTGTAACCATTTTTCCGGTAACATTTGTGCCAATATTCATTCCGAATTCTTCCCCCAAGGCTGCTCTAACAGCTGGTGCTGTCTGTACTACTACAATTTTTTCTTCATTTTTTAGTTCGTTCCATACATCTTTTGTATTATCTTTTTCATGTAAAGCTCCTGTTGGGCAAGAAATTATACATTGCCCGCAGTTAGTACAATTAACATCATTTAAGCTCCTATTTTCTGCAGTTGAAACACATGATTTAAAACCTCTATTTGCAACATCTATAGCTCCTATTTTTTGTACATTTTTACATGTGGCAACACATCTTCTACATAAAACACATTTATTAAAATCACGAACTATTGAAGGTGAACAATTATCTTGTTCATGTTCATTAATTTCACCTCTATATTCAATCTCTTGAACATTATATTTTCTTGCTAAAGATTGAAGCTCACAATTTCCATTACGAATACATGCCAAACAATCAACATGATGATTAGATAAAATCAAATCCAATATAACTTTTCTAGCTTCCATTATATCTTTAGAATTTGTTTTAATAACCATTCCTTCTTCAACTTTTTGTATACATGAAGTTGCAAAACCTTTTTTGCCTTCTACTTCAACTATACACATTCTACAATCTCCAACTTCATTTATTTCTTTTAAAAAACATAGAGTTGGAATATCTATTCCAGCAGTTCTTGCCGCTTCTAATATAGTAGTTCCTTCTTGAACACTAACATTTATGCCATCAATTGTTAAATTTATCATATTACATTTTCCTTCCTTTTTTATTGCATGTAAATGCAGAATATCACATTATACACCATTTCAATTAACAGGTTTAAGCAAATTTTATTTTGAAATTGCTTTAAAAGGACATTTGCTTGCACAAGCCCCACATTTGATACATTTTTCTTCATCTATAATATGTGGTTGTTTTATTTCTCCACTAATTGCTCCTACAGGGCAATTTTTTTTGCATAATCCACAACCTTTACACAAATTTTCATCAATATGATATTTAGCAAAAGCTTTGCATTCACCTGCTGGACATTTTTTATCTATTATATGTGCTAAATATTCTTCTCTAAAATATTTCAAAGTACTTAAAACTGGGTTTGGAGCAGTTTGACCTAATCCACATAAAGATGACTTTTTAATATTTATAGCTAACTTTTCAAGTTTTTCTAAATCTTCTTCTTCACCATTTCCATCGCAAATTTTTTGTAATATTTCAAGCATTCTTTTAGTACCAACTCTACAAGGAGTACATTTTCCACATGATTCATCAACAGTAAATTCTAAATAAAATTTTGCTAAGTTAACCATACACTTTGTATCATCCATTACAATCAATCCACCTGAACCCATCATAGAACCTATTGAACTTAAAGATTCATAATCAATAGGTGTATCTAAATGTTGTTCTGGAATACACCCACCTGATGGTCCACCTGTTTGAGCCGCTTTAAATTTTCTACCATTAGGTATTCCTCCACCAATATCGTAAACAATTTCTCGTAATGTTGTTCCCATTGGAACTTCTACTAGACCTATATTATTAACATTTCCACCTAAAGCAAATACTTTTGTTCCTTTTGAAGTCTCAGTACCAATATTTGAATACCATTGTGCACCTTTTAAAATTATAGTTGGAATATTTGCATATGTTTCTACATTATTTATTAAAGTTGGTTTTCCCCATAAACCACTATTGGCTGGAAATGGAGGTTTAAGTCTTGGTTGACCACGTCTGCCTTCTATTGATTCAAGAAGTGCTGTTTCTTCCCCACAAACAAAAGCTCCTGCACCTAAACGTATTTCTAAATCGAAATCAAAACCTGTTTGCCAAATATCTCTTCCTAAAATTCCATATTCTTTAGCTTGATTAATAGCATCTTGAAATCTTTTAACAGCAATTGGATATTCAGCTCTAACATATATGTATCCTTTATTAGCTCCTATTGCATACCCTGCAATTATCATTGCTTCAATAACTGAATGTGGTGTTCCTTCTAAAATACTTCTATCCATGAATGCCCCTGGATCACCTTCATCTGCATTACATACAACATATTTTTGTTTGCCTTCTGCCATTTTAGTAAAATTCCACTTTTTACCTGTAGGAAAACCAGCTCCACCGCGTCCTCTTAATCCTGAATTTGATATAATTTCTATAACTTCATCAGGATTTAACTCAAATAAACACTTTTCTAAAGCTTTATATCCATCAAAAGCAATATATTCATCTATATTTTCTGGATCGATTTTTCCACAATTTTGTAATGCAATTCTTTCTTGTTTTTCATAAAAATTTAACTCATCCAATTTTTTTACAACAGTTTCATCTATATCTTTGCATAATAATCTTTCAACAATCTCACCATTTTTAATATGCTTTTCAATAATTTCCTCTGCATCTTCTGGTTTTACTAAAGCATAAAAAACATCCTCTGGTCTTATTATTACAATAGGACCTTTTGCACATAATCCAAAACACCCAGTTTGAATTACTTTAACATTATTCATGTTATTTTTTTTAATTTCTTCATTCATCTTTTCTATTATAATAGGAGATTTTGAAGAGGTACAACCAGTACCACCACATACTAATATATGTTTTTCAATAGTATTTGCATTTTCATTAACACGTAAATCTAACTCTTCTCTAACTTTTTTCCTTATATCATCAATTTCTTCCAAAGTTTTCATTTTTATTTGCCCCTTTCACACATTTATTACTCACAAATTGTTTTTTTCTTTTTCTTTTATCTCATTAATAACCTTTACAACCATTTCTGGAGTTGCTTTTCCATAAACTTCATTATTAACTGTAAAAACAGGAGCCAATCCACATGCACCTACACATCTTGTAGCTTCAATTGAAAACAAACCATCTTCTGTAGTTTGCCCCACATCTATTTGTAAAACTTGTTTTACCTTATCCAAAACTTTTTCAGAACCTTTAACAAAACATGCTGTTCCCAAACAAACTGCAATATTGTATTTTCCTTTAGGTTCTAACGTAAATCTAGAATAAAAAGTTATAACTCCATATACTTCTGCCATAGAAATATTTAAGTATTCTGAAATTTCCTTTTGAGCGTCAGTTGAAATATAACCATATTTTTCTTGAACTTGATTTAATATTTGAATTAAATTACTTTTATCATTTTTAAATTGTTTTAATAATTCATTTAATTCCATATTTTTATTTTGATTTCCACATTTGCATTCACTCATATGTTTTTAACCTCCTTATACTACTATTTTAATTATAGTATTAAAAGCATTATATCATAACACTTTTTTTATACAATAATTTTCGACATTTTTTTCAATTTTAAAATTATGATTTAACTCTTTACGTTCTAGAACAAGCTGAAAATTCATAGTATATATTTTAACCTGTTAGTAAAAATATATACTATAGTTTCTTTATTTTGTAAAACACAAATGCTATAAATTTTTTTGAAGGGGTGATAATATGGCTCTTGATTTTACAATAGTTGGACAAAGATTAAGAAAAGCAAGACTAGATAAAGAAATGACCCAAGAAAATCTCGCCGAAAAACTAGATGTTTCAGTCGCATTTTTAAGCAGAATAGAACGTGGTCTTTCACATATTAATTTGAAAAGATTAAGTCAAATTTGTTCTATTTTAGATGTAAGTGAAGGTTATATTTTAAATGGAACTTCAAGTTCTTCTGAACAATATTTAATATCAGAATTTAATGAATTATTAAGCAATTGTTCTGCTGAAAAGCAAAAATTGATTTACAAAATTGCAAAAACAATCATAGAAAATTAAAATTCTTCTTATAAAGTTTATGAATTTGAACATAATAAACTTTATAAGATTTTTTTATGTGTTTTTCAACATTTATTTTTCATTTAGTTGAAAAAAAGTATTTACTATGTTATATTATGCATTAGAATTTTGTAACATACTAAGGAGGTAATTTTATGAATTTTAAAGAATGGAACGGTTTTAATAAACATGTTGATTGGACAGATGAAATAAATGTAAGAGATTTTATTCAAGCAAATTACACACCATATACTGGAGACTCTGCATTTTTAGCGAATCCTACTAATAGAACAAAACAATTATGGGATGAAGTTTTAGTTTTATATAAATTAGAAAATGAAAAAGGTGGCGTTCTTGATGCAGATGTATCTACCCCATCCTCTGTAAACGCTTATGAGCCGGGCTATATTAACAAGAGTTTAGAGCAAATTGTTGGATTACAAACAGACAAGCCTTTAAAACGTGCTATTATGCCAAATGGTGGTATTCGTATAGTTGAAAAATCTTGTGAGGCTTACGGATATCAGGTAGATGATAAAATTAAAGAAATTTACAGTAAATATAGAAAAACTCATAATGATGGAGTTTTTGATGTTTATACACCAGATATTCGTGCAGCTAGAAGTTCACATTTATTAACAGGTTTACCTGATGGATATGGTCGTGGTAGAATTATTGGTGATTATAGAAGAGTTGCTCTTTATGGTGTTGATTACTTAATTAACAAGAAAAAAGAAGATTTATTAAATATTAATCCAGACGAATTTACTGAAGAAGTAATTAGAAATAGAGAAGAAATTTCTGAACAAATTAAAGCTTTAAATGATTTAAAGAAAATGGCTGAAAAATATGGTTTTGATATTTCAGTTCCTGCATCAAATGCTAAAGAAGCTATACAATGGCTATATTTTGGATACTTAGGTGCTGTAAAAGACCAAAATGGTGCTGCAATGAGTATTGGTAGAACATCTACTTTCTTAGATATTTATATTGAAAGAGATTTAAATAATAGTACTTTAACAGAGGAACAAGCACAAGAATTAATGGATCATTTTATAATGAAATTAAGATTAGTTCGTTTTTTACGTACACCAGAATATAATGAATTATTCAGCGGAGATCCTGTTTGGGTGACTGAAAGTATTGGTGGTATGGGTATTGATGGTAGAACTTTAGTAACTAAAAATTCTTATAGAGTTCTTCATTCATTAATAAATTTAGGACCTGCACCAGAACCAAACTTAACAGTTTTATGGTCAAAAAATCTACCTGAAAACTTTAAAAAATATTGTTCTGGAATTTCAATAAAAACTTCTGCTATACAATATGAAAATGATGATTTAATGAGAATAACTTTAGGTGATGATTATGGTATAGCATGTTGTGTTTCACCTATGAAAATAGGTAAACAAATGCAATTTTTTGGTGCTAGAGCAAATTTAGCTAAAACACTTTTATATGCTATAAATGGTGGAAAAGACGAAAATTCAGGTAAACAAATTGCTCCAAAATTTGAACCTATTACTTCTGAATATTTAGATTATAATGAGGTTATGGAAAAATTTGATACCATGATGGATTATGTTGCAAAAATATATATTAAAGCATTAAATATAATTCATTATATGCATGATAAATATTCATATGAAGCTTTAGAAATGGCTTTACATGATAATGAAATTTACAGAACTATGGCATGTGGAATTGCAGGTTTATCAGCAGTTGCAGATTCTTTATCTGCTATAAAATATGCTAAAGTAAAAGTTATCAGAAATGAAGCTGGACTTGCTATTAATTATGAAGTTGAAGGGGATTTTCCAAAATACGGTAATGATGATGATAGGGTTGATAATATAGCTGTAGAATTAATAAAAACATTTGAAAAGAAATTAGAAAAACATCAAACTTATAGAAATTCAAAACCTACACTTTCAGTACTAACTATAACTTCTAATGTGGTTTATGGAAAAGCCACAGGTAATACGCCAGATGGCAGAAATTCAGGAGAACCTTTTGGTCCTGGTGCTAACCCTTTACATGGAAGAGATATTGAAGGCGCTTTAGCCGTTATGAATACAATTGCGAAACTACCTTTTGACTATGCTTCTGATGGTATTTCATTTACTTTTGCAATTACACCTACTACTTTAGGAAAAGATGAAAATACTCAAATAACAAATTTATCTAATATTTTAGATGGATACTTTATGCAAACAGGTCATCATATTAATGTTAATGTATTTAATAGACAACTACTAGAAGATGCTATGGAACATCCTGAAAAATATCCACAACTTACAATTAGAGTTTCTGGATATGCTGTTAATTTTGTAAAATTAACTAAAGAACAACAATTGGATGTTATTCATAGAACTATTCATGAAAGAATTTAAGAATATGAATAATTCAGTTGGAATAGTTGGAAGAATACATTCATTTGAAACATTAGGAGCAGTTGATGGACCAGGTATTAGATTTATATTATTTATGCAAGGTTGTCATTTAAAATGTAAATACTGCCATAATAGAGATACTTGGGATTTGCATGGTGGAAAAATTTATACTGTTGATGAAATTTATGAAAAAATAATGAAATACAAGAATTACTTTATAGCATCAAATGGTGGAGTTACTGCCAGTGGTGGTGAACCTTTATTACAAATAGACTTTTTAATAGAACTTTTCACAAAATTAAAAAGTTCTGGAATTTCTACTGCTATTGACACATCTGGTATGATTGATATAACCGAAAAAGCTAAGAAACTAATTGATTTAACAGATTTATTTTTAGTTGATATTAAATGTATTAATGATGAAATTTGCAAAGATTTAGTTGGGCATTCTAATAAACAAGAACTAGAATTTATTAAATATTTAAATTCAATTGGCAAAGAAATTTGGATTAGACAAGTAGTAGTTCCTACAATTACTGATAAAAAAGAAGATTTATACATGCTTCGCGATTTTATAAATTCAATTAATAATATAACAAGAGTCGATCTTCTTCCATATCACGATTTAGGAAAGTTTAAATGGCTGAATCTTAACGAAAAATATGATTTGGAAAATATAAGGCCTGCTACCTCAGAAGATGTGGAAAGAGTTAAGAAAATTCTTGGTAGTGAGATTTAGAAATGAGTATGCCCAACTCCGAGTTCGGAGTTGGGCATTTTGTGATTACTTTTGGATTATTTGAAAGCTTATTTATTTTCCATTATTTTCTTTATTTTCCATCATTCTTTTTATTCTGTATCATTCTTTTTTTGCATTATTCTCTTTATTTTCTCTAAATTCTCAATAACCGAACTATACCCATACTCATAACACTTATCCAACTTTTCTACATCCAACAATCCTACTTTATCAGTATAAACATCTAAAACAAAATCACTCATTTCTAAACTTTTTTCTGAAATTTTATTTCCCATTATATCAATAGATTTCATAACAACATCCATTATATTACTTTCTTGTTCTACTTCATCAGTATGGAATTTAACTGCTATTATCGAATCTGCTCCTTGTAGTTTTACTTCATCAACAGGAACATTATTTAATGCACCTCCATCCATAAACATATAGTTTTTATGTTTACATGGACTGTAAAATCCAGGAAAACTACTACTAGCTCTAACTGCTCTACCTATAGTTATATCATTTATATATTTTTTATTTTCTTTATCCATATTTTTGGGCAAATAATTGGTAAATATAAATTCTTTTCCACTAATCATATCAACACTTGGAATTACTATAGGCATTTTTATCTGATTTATATTACAAATATTTCTTCTTTTAGCAATCCTATCATATAATTCTTCTATTTTTTCCCCATTGTTAAGCCCTGTAACTATAGTTTTTTTCTTGAAAATACAACTATTTATACCTGATAATATTGGAAGTGCATTTGTTTTTGCTATTTTATTTGCATACCTTTTAAACAGTATGTAAATATGATATGGTGAATATCCCATTGCATACATCACTGCTATCATACTTCCACAACTTGTACCTCCTATTATATCTGGTTTTATACCATTTTCTTCTAAAGCCTGTAATACCCCTGCATGTGCTATTCCTCGAATACCTCCGCCAGATAAAGCAATACCTAATTTCATAAAATATCATCTCCATAATTATTTATAATACTTTTATGAAATTATGTGCAATTCTTTGAAATTTTATAATAAAGACGGAAATTTTTTTAAATTTTTAAAAAATCTCCGTCCCCATCAAACAATGCAACTAAAATCACATTAAATTCCTGGTTGCTTTAAACTTGCATTATTTTATTGTTTTTTACAAATAAAAATAAGCTGTAATTTCCTATTTTCAGTGATTACAGCTTATATATATATATTATTATTAGTCTTGAGTATATGGTAACATAGCAATTTGTCTACATCTTTTAACTGCTAAAGTTATATCTCTTTGATGTTTTGCACATGCACCTGTTGCTCTTCTTGGTAATATTTTACCTCTTTCATTGATAAATTTCTTTAATTGATCTGGATTTTTGTAATCTAGAACTAAATTTTTATCTTTACATAATGGACATACTTTTTTTCTTTTTTTGAATTTTGGATTGAAGTCGTCATCATTATTTCTATTATTTCTTTTATTATTTTTCTTATCTGCCATTTTATTTCCCCCCTATCTTTACATTTTTAATAATTAAAATGGTAGGTCGTCTCCTGAAGATATTTCAAAATCAGAACCACTAGTTGATGATGGCATTGTTCCAAATGTAGCATCAAAGTTTCCACCCATTTCGCCATCTCTTTTGCCTTCTGCAAAATATGCTTCTTCTGCAACAACTTCTGTTACATAATGTTTTTGACCTTGTTCATCATCCCAAGTTCTTGTTTGGATTCTTCCAATTACAGCAACTTGTTGACCTTTCTTAAAATATTTGCTACAAAATTCTCCAGTTTTACTCCATGCTACTATATTAATGAAATCTGCTTGTCTTTCTTCTCCTTGACGTGCAAATCTTCTATTTACTGCTAAAGTAAAAGATGCAACTAAAGTATTATTAGTTTGTGTATATCTTACTTCTGGATCTCTTGTTAATCTTCCCATTAATACAACTTTATTCATATTCTTACACCATTCCTTTCAAAAAAGGCCCCATTTTTATTAGTTTTAATTTTTAAATATTAATTATTAGTCTTGCTTAACAGTCATGAATTTAATAACTTCATCTGTTATTCTGTAATTTCTTTCAAGTTCTGAAATTAAATCTGAATTAGCTTCAAAATAAAATACTGCATAAAATCCTTCTTTGAATTTTTTTACATCATAAGCTAATTTTCTTTTTCCTAATTCATCAACTTTTTCAACTTTACCATCAGTATTAATCAAATCTGAAAATCTTGAAATTAAAGCTTTAATTCCTTCTTCATCAACATTTGGATTAATAATGATAACACTTTCGTATTTATTCATTATATTCACCTCCTTATGGATATTAAAACCTGCATTTTTATGCAAGTAAGGAGAAAATCATTTCATTCATTTTCTCAACAGTGCTATTTTATCACAAATTCCATTATTTAGCAATACATTTTTCTTATTTTTTATTTTAAATTTTTGGACATTTTCACTTACAAGTCACAACATTTTGCTTATTTTTTATTTTATTAGTTAATTTTATAATTAATAAATTAAACACTTGCTACTTATTAGGCACTAGCAAACTCACCTTATTCCTATTATTTTCAATTACAGCCTTCTTAGTTCTACCACCAAACTCCCCATCTAAAGTCCATTCTGTATATTCCTCAAACTCTATTTGCATATGTCCAGATTTCATATAATATATATTCTTTTGATCATATTTTTTTCTTAATATTGAAAAAAGTATCCTTAATATCCCCATGAAATTCTGCGGTTTTTTTATCAAAATTATTTCAAATAATCCATCATTTATATTAAATTCATTTCTTTTAAACCATTTAAATCCCCCAATAGAAACCGAATTTGTAATTCCACCATAAATAAATTCATCTTTTATTATTTCATTATCTGTAACAATTGTGGCTTTATATGTTTTAACCTCTCTCAATGATTTTATTGTCTTTATAGCCTTTTTATAATATGCAAATCTTCCATACTTATTTTTATCATCTTGTTTTGTAGTATATGCTATATTTGATAAAGTTCCAAAAGCTGCTACATAATAGAAGTATCTATCATTAAACCTTCCTATATCTATATTTTTCTTTTGATATTTATAAAGATTTTTAGATAAGCTATATTTGCTTTTAGGCATCTTTACAGTTTTAGCAAAATCATTTGTTGTACCCAAAGGAATAAATGTTACATTAATTTTTTTATTACATTTTATAATTCCATTTATAACTTCATTTAAAGTTCCATCTCCACCACAAACTATTACTGTATCTATATATCTTATATAATCTTCAATTATTTTTTCACCATTATTTTCTTCTGATGTATACACTATTTCTACATCGAAATCTTTTTTCTCTAAATTATCACATATTTCTGGTATGTATTTACTTGCTTTTCCTCTACCTGCACTAGGATTTACTATTATTAAAATTTCTTTTTTCATTTTTTTCTCCAATCTTTTTCACATTATAGCATTTTCATGTCATTTTTTCCATACTTTTCATAATTTTTTTGTCGTATTGGGGACGTTTATTATTGGACATTTTTG